>Ga0304729_1000006_pt1 | contig 178197 bp, 179 predicted proteins | sample C_131016_MF_Meta_FD_190475 | JGI IMG/M metagenome (GOLD analysis project Ga0304729, IMG submission 190475) | Freshwater microbial communities from Lake Croche, Canada to study carbon cycling - C_131016_MF_MetaG (v2) (version 2) | ecosystem: Environmental > Aquatic > Freshwater > Lake | place... | reverse complement strand
ATTTGATGTGCCGTTGTTGATGTTTGCTACGCTGGTAATAACACCAGTTAACAATGCGCCATTACCCAAAATGTAGTTACCAGTCACGTTACCTGTAGCCGATATCAATCCACCAGTTAACAAGTTACCACCTGTAATGTTACCTGCAGTGGAGAACGAAGTGGCTATTATGGTACCGATGATATTACCACCAGTGATGTTACCGGTTGCTGATATCAATCCACCTGTTAGAACATTACTACCGGTGATATTACCAGTTGCTGTAACTACTGAACCGATTAGTGTAGATCCAGTTACTGTCGATGTGGCTGATATCAATCCAACTGTGAGTAAGTTACCGCCAGTGATATTGGCTGAACTAGTAATAGTCGAAGTAGCACTAATCAATCCACCAGTTAGTAGGTTACCACCAGTGATATTACCACTTGCTGTGACTACTGATCCAATCAAGGTCGAGCCTGTTACGTTACCAGTTGCACTAACCAGCCCGCCTGTTAAGATATTACCACCAGTTACATTACCAGCCACACTCAGTGCCGAGCCGCTGGTATTGGCAATAGCAACAATGGTATTACCAGTGTAACTCACTGTGGTGTTACCGACGTTTGCGCCAATGGTCATTGTGCTGTTACCGGCTACGTTGCCAAAAATAGTCACATTGCTGACAGAGTTTGCAAGACCGTTTGATGCAATATCAATAGTCTTGACGTTGGCACTCAGGGTCGCACCGTTGCCAATCACTATGGCAGAAGTGTTGGCAGATCTGCCAATGTTGATGTTTGATGTTTGGGCAGTACCACCAATTGTGAATGTGCCTGTGGTTAGACTCGTGCCAAGGTTTATAGTAGAAGTTGTGGCACCAGCAGTGATACCAGCATTGAATGTTGCGGTGCCAGTAGTCACTGATCCAGCCGTACTAAAAGTACTGTTGTATGGCATGTACACATTTGCAAATTGTGCATTGCCTGAGAAGTGGGCATATCCTGTGACCCCTAGTGAGTTACTATTGACAATGGTACTGTTACCCGTATCATATTGATAAACTCGGTCATTGGTCAAGCCGTTGATGTATACTGCGTTGTTGGCCAAATTGACATAAATTCCATGTGGAGTGCTGTCTTGGTAACCTACATACAAGTTGTTGCCCGAGTACGAGCCAGTTGATATATCATAGGGTGTGCCAAGATTGTATTGATATACTACTCGTGCGCTGGTTCCTACCAGGTACAACACGTTACCAGTGGCATTGAATGCCAGGCCAGTGGCAGTACCTTCTTGAGTAGTAACACTCAAAGACTTGCTGGCATAGGTGGCTGTGGCAATGTTGGCTGTGTTGCTGATTGAGTACTGATATATGGTATCCAGTGTGGTACCCACAATGTACATGTTGGCGCCGTCTGGGCTGAATGCCATGCCTTCAGGCGTTGTGGTTTCTTGCGCTGAAATGTTGGCACTCAAACTGGCATAAGTGGCTGTGGCAATGTTGGCTGTGTTGCTGATTGAATACTGATACACTGCTCGTGTGGTTTGATCCAACACAAACATGGTGTTGCCACTGGAGTTGAAACTTATACTTCGTGGGCTGGCTGCTTGAGCGGCAACGTTTGAACTCAAACTGGCATAAGTGGCTGTGGCCACCTGCCATGGAGTACTCAGGCCATATTGGTAAACTGTACGAGTACTGGTACCCACAATGTACATGATGTTACCAGTTGCATTAAACTGCACATCAGTGCTGTTGGTTTCTTGTGTGGCAACGCTTACGCTGTTGCTATACCACCAACCCAGGATGTTGGAAGTGTCACTGTAGGTCACAGCGTTGGAGGTATACAGGTTACCGGTTGCTGATACTAGACCGGCAGTTAACAAGTTACCACTAGTGGTGTTGCCACTAACAGTTAAAGAACTTAGTGTACCAACTGATGTAATATTTGGTTGTGCGGCGGTGGTCACTGTACCCGCTGTGGTTGCTGAGCCTGCTGTACCCGCTGTGGTAGCACTGCCCACAGTCAATGACGCCGCTGTTCCAGTTAATCCAGTACCAGCACCACTAAACGATGAACCAGTTACAGTACCTGTGGCGCTGACCAATCCTCCTGTGAGCAAGTTACCGGTTGTGGTATTTCCTGTTACACTTAGAGTAGTGAGCGTTCCTACACCTGTAGCAACAACTCCGGTAAGTGCGCTACCGTTACCAATAAAGAAGTTACCAGAGACGTTACCAGTTGCAGATATCAAGCCACCTGTCAATACATTACCACCAGTGATGTTACCACTTGCACTAACTATTGCACCAGTTATAGAACTTGCGCCACTTGCCCCGGCCAATACTGTTTGTCCACCTGCTGGATTAGTCATCACAATGGCAGTGGCATTAGCTGATATTTGAGCATTACCTAAATAGATTGTGCTGTTGCTCAACCACAAATCTCGCCAACGTTGAGTATTTGAACCTAGATCATAAGTGATGTTAGCGGCCGGTAATATATTACCAATAACGTTTCCACTAATGCTTAATCCACCGGTTAGTACATTGCCACCGGTTATGTTGCCTGTTACAGATACTACTGCACCCAAAAGACTTGTGCCAGTGATGGTTCCTGTTGAACTGATCAGTCCACCTGTTAACAAGTTACCGCCTGTGATGTTCGCGGTAACAGCCAAAGAGCCCAATGTGCCAACACTTGTGATATTGGTTTGAGCGGCTGTGGTCAGTGTGCCAACAATGTTAGTACCTGACAAGTTGCCACCTGTAATATTACCGGCCGCACTTACCACGCCAGGAGTAAGCAAATTACCACCAGTTACGTTGGCTGTTGCCGAAATCAATCCACTGGTGTTCAGACTGCCTGCTGAAATGGCCCCGGCACTGACATTGGCCACTGTGGTGTTGCCACTTACACTGAGTGTTCCAGTGGCCGATATCAATCCAGCCGTTAAGATATTGCCGCCAGTGACGTTGCCACTTGCACTGACCACACCTGTAATGTATTCGCCTGTGGTGGCAAATACTGCTATGTTTGGCGTCCCAGCCACCGCCACGGTAATGTTGCCGCTAGATGCAACAACAATGTTGGACGTGCCGTTGGTAATGTTTGAACTACTACCTGTGGCCACTCCTGTAAGCAAGGCGCCATTACCAATAAAGTAGTTGCCGGTTACGTTGCCTGTGGTGCTGAATGATGGCGCAGTAAAGGCATTGTTGATATTGAGAGTGTTGGCCGTTATTATGTTGGCCGTTATGGTATTGGCCGTGGACACAAGTCGTGTCCACGTATTCCCAACGTTGGAGAACTGATAGGTTATGTTGTTGACGACAGTAATCTGGCCGTTCGTCGGCGATACTGGGAAGGCCATTTTCTATCCTTTATTGCATACTTATCACGATTTCGATAGTGCCTTCGCCGCCGTCAAAGTTCTCCAATGCTTTACCAATTACAGTACCTGTTGCAGGATTGGCTTCGGCTCGCGCACGTCCATTTCCAGCAGATACCATTAAATCGCCTTTGGCAATTTTACCAGTTACTTGAGTGGGCACACGTCCGGCCAATGCCACTGCCGTTACGTGAGCCCCATCCAATGTGGAGTTCATCAAGTGAGCAGGATTAGTAGATACTACACCTGCGACCCGCTTGCTGGAATCACGTGTACTTAGTGTGACTTCTTGAGCACCATCAAAATCCAACACAGTTCCAGGTGCATAAGCCGCATCAGCCAGGTAATTTTCAGCCAAGTCAGCGTATTGTGCTGTGGTTGCTTTGCCAAATATGGTGTTGAAGTAGTTGCTTGAACTACCAATGTTGCCCACAGCGTTACCATTGGCGTTGACAATGCTACCTAAAGTAACTGTACCAGTTGATACTGTCAAGTTACCACCAGTAATGTTACCAGTTGCAGAAATCAATCCACCTGTTAATACGTTACCACCGGTTACGTTGGCTGTGACTGATACTACTGCACCCAAGAAACTTGAGCCGGTAACTGTACCAGTAGCAGAAATCAATCCACCTGTCAAGATGTTGCCACCAGTTACGTTACCGCTTACGCTTAACAAACCAGTTACATACTCACCAGTTGTGGCAAATACCGCAACGTTTGAAGTTCCACCAATTGTGATGTTGGCATTACCACTGGCTGACTGAATATCAATCAATGTAGTGCCGTTCTGAATACGATCGGCTACAATGTTACCAGTTAATGTAGCGTTACCAGTCACAGTCAAGTCACCTGTAATGCTCAATCCACCGTTGTAGAACACACCCACGTTGGCTGTACCACCAACTGATGCTGTGATGTTACCACCCGAACTTACAACAGTAACGTTTGATGTTCCGTTGTTGATGTTGCCAACACTTGTGATAATGCCAGACAGTTGGCTACCATTACCAAGGATGTAGTTACCAGTAATATTACCTGTAGCAGATACCAGGCCAGCCGTTGTAACGTTACCACCTGTTACGTTACCAGTGCCCATGCTAACACTAGTGCCCGAAGCACTGAGTGTTGCGCCGCCCAAATAAATTGTGTTGCCACTCACATACAGTGAACGCCACATTTGTGTAGCAGAGCCTAGATCGTATGTGATGTTAGCACTTGGTAACAAACTGCCGCCTATGGCCAAGTTACCTGCTGGTCCATTGCTGAATGCAGGACTTGATACGTCAACCCAGTATGGTGTTGTGCCATCTGTGATGTATTCATACAACACGTCTGTTGTGGTGTTGTACCACTGCCATCCTGTGCTTGGACTTGCAGGAGGTGTTGTGGCCGCTGTGTAGTTGATAATTGCCACACCGTTGGCATAGTAGAAACCTGCGCCTGCAACGTTGCCACCGCGGATGTTGCCTGTTGCACTTATGATACCTGCTGTGAGCAAGTTACCACCAGTTACGTTGGCCGTAGCACTTACTAATCCAGCGGTTAACAAGTTACCACCTGTAATATTGGCAGCACTTGTGATAGTCGAAGTAGCTGATATCAAACCAGCAGTGAGTACGTTACCACCTGTAATATTGGCAGCACTTGTGATAGTCGAAGTAGCTGATATCAAACCAGCAGTGAGTACGTTACCACCTGTGATGTTGCCACTTGCGCTGATTAAACCAGTTACATATTCGCCTGTGGTAGCAAACACTGCCACGTTGCCAGTTCCGCCAACACCAACAGTGATGTTACCACCTGAACTCACAACAGTAACGTTTGATGTTCCGTTGTTGATATTGGCTACACTTGTAATAACGCCTGTTAGCAAAGCGCCATTACCCAAAATGTAGTTACCAGTCACGTTACCAGTTGCTGATACCAAGCCAGCAGTTAATACATTACCACCTGTGATATTGCCAGTAACCGAACTTATACCCGAATTGAGTATGTTGCCACCATACAAGTTACCAGTTGCTGATACTTGTCCAGCAGTGAGTAAGTTACCACCTGTGATGTTGGCAGTGGCACTAATCAAACCACCTGTTAATACGTTACCACCTGTGATATTGGCAGTAGCACTTACTTGACCTGCTGTAGTGACGTTGCCACCAACAACGTTGGCTGCACTTGTGATCGTTGATGTAGCACTAATCAAGCCGGCTGTTAATAAGTTACCGCCTGTTACGTTGGCTGTTGCTGACACTTGACCAGCAGTAGTGATGTTGCCACCAACAACGTTGGCTGCACTTGTGATTGTACTAGTAGCAGATATTAAGCCTGCTGTTAACAAGTTTCCACCGGTTACGTTGGCCGTTGCTGACACTTGACCAGCAGTAGTGATGTTACCGCCTATTACGTTGCCGCCGGCACTAATGGTAGTTACAGCAGTGATAGCATTAGAACTTTTAAGATTGCCGCCCATCACATTACCTGTGGCTGAAACATTGCCAGCCGCTCCAACGTTGACATTAGCAAAAACATCGCCAACTGTGCGTAAATTTCCAGCGTCAATGTTGCCAACGGCACTCATCAAACCTGCAGTTAATACGTTACCACCTGTGATGTTGGCAGTTGCTGACACAACACCAGTTACATATGCACCTGTATTAGCAAACACCGCCACGTTTGCCGATGTTACTGTGACTGTAATGTTAGAGTTGATAGTGGCCGCAATGTTTGAGTTACCAGATGTGATTGGGAAGCCAGCACTTGTGGCAGTAACACCTGTCAGTGCTGAACCATTACCAATAAAGAACGAACCTGCGGCTACTGTGATGTTGCCAGTTGCTGATACTTGTCCAGCAGTTTGTATATTACCACCGGTGATGTTGGCAGTGGCACTAATCAAGCCACCTGTTAATACATTGCCACCTGTGATGTTGCCTGTTGAACTAACCAAACCACCTGTTAACAAGTTGCCACCAGTTACGTTTGCTGTGACTGAAACAACTGAACCTAGGTGACTTGTACCAGTTATTGTACCAGCCGAACTGATCAATCCACCTGTTAACAAGTTGCCGCCTGTTACGTTGGCAGTTGCTGACACTTGACCAGCAGTAGTAATGTTTCCACCAATGACATTGGCTGCACTAGTGATAGTGCTTGTTGCACTTATCAATCCGCCTGTGAGCAAGTTGCCACCGGTTAAGTTACCACTAGTGTTTAAACTTGAGCCAGTTGCCGCACCAATGTTTGGTGTTGTTAAGTTTGCACTTGCCTTGACAATAATGTTGCCGCCGCCGTCAAATGCCGTTGTGATGCCGTCTGTCTTGGCGTTGATTACTGTGCCATTTAAACTGATACCAGCCGCAGTATTGGCCGAGTAAACTTGGCTGGTACTAAATGTACTGAACGTGATATTTGAAGTACCAAAGGTAATAGTACCTGCAGGCGCACTGACAATAAATGCCGTGCCAGCGTTGACGTTACCGCCTGTGGTATAGAAATAGTCATTGATACTCAAATCAGTTGTACTGTCTGGTCCGTATGTGTCTGTGTCAGTTGAACGTATGATGTTTGTGGCATTAGCCCAGGTGTACACGCCGTTGTATACTGCATTGGCTTCGTTCTTGACCAAGACACGTGTGCCAAGTGTTTGAATGTTAGCAGTATCAACCAAGTTGAATGTACCAGTTGTGGTCAACAGCGCACCAACGCCGTTTGAAACACCATTGGGTTGTGTGTAGGTGATTGTACCACCTGTGGTAGTAGCCAGGGTAGTAGTAGTTGCCGCGGCCACTGGTTGGTGATAGGCAATACCAGTTGTGGCAAAGTTATCAACATAAGCCTTGGTTGCCACGTCTTGGTTTTGTACTGGATCCAACACGTTATTGATGTATGTGTTGGCACTCATCACCACGTTGCCGCTTGGGCCTAAAATCAAGTTACCAGCAGTGACACCAATGGTCAGGTTACCCGACACATTACGCAGTTGGTTGGTGTTTACGTTACCGGCATTTAAGTTGCCAGTTGCGGATATTAATCCTGCTGTGAGTACATTACCACCGGTTACGTTGCCTGCGGCACTTGATGTACCGCCTGTGGCCAAGTTGCCACCAGTTACGTTACCTGTGGCAGATATTAATCCTGCTGTGAGTACATTACCACCGGTTACGTTGCCTGCGGCACTTGATGTACCGCCTGTGGCCAAGTTGCCACCAGTTATAGTAGCAGTAGCACTTATCAAACCTGCTGTCAACAAGTTGCCGCCTGTGACGTTGGCCGCACTTGTGATTGTTGATGTAGCCGAAATCAAGCCAGCAGTTAATATGTTACCGCCAGTGATGTTACCAGTTGAACTTACCAGTCCTGCGGTTAATACGTTGCCGCCAGTGATGTTACCTGTAGCACTTAGTACACCAGTAATATATTCACCTGTGGTGGCAAACACTGCCACGTTAGCAGTTCCACCTACTGTGACTGCAATGTTGGCATTGATAGTGGCCGCAATGTTTGAGTTACCAGATGTGATTGGGAAGCCAGCACTTGTGGCAGTAACACCTGTCAGTGCTGAACCATTACCAATAAAGAACGAACCTGTGGCTGCTGTGATGTTGCCAGTTGCTGATACTTGTCCAGCAGTTTGTATATTACCACCGGTGATGTTGGCAGTTGCACTGAGTGTGGTTCCAGAAATTACGTTGGCACCAGAAATGTTGCCGCCTGAACCACTGGTACTGATGTTACCAAATACAGCATTGCCTGTAGCACTTACAATGCCAGCAGTTAAAATATTGCCACCAGTGATGTTGGCAGTGGCACTTACTAGGCCACCTGTTAATACGTTACCACCAGTTACGTTGGCTGTTGCAGATACTTGACCTGCTGTGGTTAAGTTGCCACCAATTACGTTGGCTGCACTTGTAATTGTTGATGTAGCCGAGATTAATCCAGCAGTTAATACGTTACCACCAGTGATGTTGGCTGTGGCACTTACGATACCACCTGTTAAGATATTGCCATGTATGGCATTACCAGTTGAACTGACTATGCCAGCAGTTAATACGTTACCACCTGTGATATTGGCAGTAGCACTTACTTGACCTGCTGTAGTGACGTTGCCGCCAATGACGTTACCAACTGCACTGACTGTGGTGCCTGCTGACAACGCATTGGTTGCAGATATATTATTGCCGCTGATGTTACCACTTGCAACAATACCGTAGTTGGATACACTGTTTGCCAAAAGGCTGGTGGCTGTGAAGGTAACCACTGGGTCAACACTAACTGCCACTACAACGTTGCCGCCAGAAGCCGCAACGTTTACACTACTTGTACCATTTGCAATCTTGGCCATAGCGCCAGTTGCAGAAGTAATATTACCAAGCAAGTAATTACCAGTCACGTTACCAGTTGCTGATACTTGTCCAGCAGTGAGTAAGTTACCACCTGTAATGTTGCCAGTAACTGAACTTATACCCGAATTGAGTACGTTACCGCCATAAATGTTGCCAGTTGCAGATATTAAACCAGCAGTTAACAAATTACCACCAGTTACATTACCACTTGCACTCACAACGCCAGTTACATATTCGCCTGTTGTGGCAAACACAGCCACGTTAGCGACACCGCCCACGCCCACGGCAATGTTGCCGCCAGCACTTACTACTGTTACGTTTGAATTTCCACTGTTGATGTTGGCCACACTTGTAATAACGCCTGTTAGCAATGCGCCATTACCAAGAATATAATTACCACTCACGTTACCAGTTGCAGAGACTACTCCGCCTGTTAATACATTACCGCCAGTTACGTTACCAGTTGCTGAAACAAGACCACCTGTGAGCAAGTTGCCACCGGTAACGTTGTTAGTTACAGATACGCTTGTTAATGTACCAACTGATGTAATATTTGGTTGTGCGGCAGTTGTCACCGTACCTGCTGTGGTTGCTGAAGTTGCACTTGGCACAGTACCAGTAACGTTAGCACCAGGAATTGACGTCAATCCAGCACCAGAACCATTGAACTGCGAGCCAGTTACTTGTCCACTTGCACTTAGTACACCTGTAATGTATTCACCTGTTGTGGCCCAAACAACAACGTTTGAAGTTCCACCAATGGTTAAGTTAGCATTACCACCGCTTGCTGTGGTAAGGTTTGTGGTTCCATTGACCAATGCCAATGCTGAGTTGGCTGTTCCGGCTGCTAAGCCAGTCAGTTGTGAACCGTTACCAATGAAAAATCCTGCTGTGCTTACGTTACCAGTAGCACTAATTGTGGTACCAACTGTGAGCGCACCGTTTACAGCAATTGTGTTGGCTGTGATAACGTTGGCAGTACTTACAAGTCTAGTCCATGAATTGGTTGCACTAGAATACTGGTAGGTTATCTGATTAACTACTGTGGTTTGTCCATTTGTGGGTGATACTGGGAAGGCCATAATTTCTCCTGTTGGTCTTATACACTACTTATGCCAGACTAAACTTTTCTATTTCTAGCATTTTTATACTAATTTCCTACGTTTGCTTGCTGTGCAAGCCATTCTTCACGGGTCATTTGTCGCGGCTGGGCCTGTGTTTTTTGTTGTTCTAGCCACTGTTCGCGGGTCATCATTTGATTATTTTCTTGGGCAGTTTGCTCTCGCAACCACTCTTCTGTAGTCATAGTTCGAGTAACAGTGACAGTATTTGCGGGCCCGGTGTTGTGTTCTATTTTTACAGTGGCCTGTGATGCCAGCCACTCTTCTCGAGTCATATGAGTCGCCGAGTTTTGTTTTGCTAGCCATTCTTCGGCAGTCATTTTTGTTGTTTCTTCTGCCAGCCACTCATCAACTGACATTTTGGGCGCTGACTGCTCTACTGTTTGTGTTTGTGTTTGTTCTAGAGAATAGCGTGGGTATTTTGCTTTTACTGCCCGTATTCTAGCAGCCATAGCCGGTGGAAACACACCAGCGTGATACAAGGCATCTAATTGCTCTTGGATGCTAGGATATTCTCTAGCACGATTTCTTTGGTATTCATTCCAGTCATAGGCCTGTTGCAAACGCTGTTGTTCTTGCAATATTTGTTCCAAAGACACTGGGGCAGTGTCAGGCTTGTGCCATTCTATTGATTGGTCAAATATGCCCACACTGACTTCTGCTCCGGGCACTAGACTTTGAATAGCATGAAATAATGTTATCATGATCCGGTTATCTCCATTGCTATCAGCCAAATATTTGTACTGGTCAGTGTGCTACTGGCAGTAGACACTTTTTGCTGTAATTTATAAGTCACAGCACCTGTGGTTGCCGGACTATCAATATAACTGTAAGAAATAGCACCTGTTGCGCCTGCATCTGTGCCACCTGTCCCTGATGTTCCGGTGCTTTGAACTTGCAAACTAGTACTAGCACCTCTAACCAATTGAGTATAGGAAGTAACGCCAAAACCTGACACAGCACTAAATTCACTGGTTCCTGTGGCCAAAATTAATATTTTACTTGTTGCACTAGATGGTGTGATTGTTACATTTGCATAACTGATGTCAGCATAACTGGTGCTGTTTGTTACGCTACCACCCAGTGTTGAACTCATTATTGTTTGTACCACAGCACCCAGGGGCATATTGTATGCAGGCAATCTATTGTTGGTGTAGAGGTTCTGTGTGTAGGTGTTGCGGAAATATACAGTACTGCTACCAATATCATATGTGACGTTTGCAACTGGTAGTAGCACTCCAGAAATTGCCACATTGGCCACAACACCGCCGGCAAATGCTGGAGAGTTTGAATCTACCCAGTATGTGCTTGTGCCGTCATTAAGGAATTCATACAACACATCATTGATAATATCATACCATTGATCTCCAACATCTGGGCCAGCAGGCGGAGACGATGCGGCAGTATAAACAATACCTGTAGGAATTGGTTGACCATTGGCATAAAAATAGTTGTCTGACAATATTGCATTGCCATATACATTACCTGTTGCACTAACCTTACCAATTGTTAGTATGTTACCGCCAGTGATGTTGGCAGTGGCAGTAAACGTGGTGGCCGAAACTACATTGGCACCACTGATGTTGCCACTGGGTCCGGTAGTAACAACGCCGCCGCTGGTTACGTTACCAGTGGCTGATACTACACCACCTGTTAAAACATTACCGCCAACTACATTGCCAGAGACGGATACATTACTCAGTGTACCAACTTGAGTCAGGCTTGAATATAGTACGTTCGAACTTAGTGTGTTACCAATCAATGCATTGGCATTTACACTGGCTGCGGCAACACCAGTTAACTGACTACCATTACCAATGAAGTAGTTGCCAGTTATGTTGCCCGAGGCGCTAACCACACCCGAAACGTATGCACCTGTGTTAGAAATTACAGCAACATTGCTGGTGCCATTCACACCCATGGTGATGTTGCCATTGGCAGTGGCAATGTTCACATTACTTGTGCCGTTGCTGATAAATGTTGTGTCTACCCCAAACTCGCCAACATATCTGTAGCCCACAACATAAATTGTGTTGGCTGTTCCGGTACCAATAGCAGTTGGTATAGTTGCGCCATTGAAGTTTAGAACGCCAGATTGATAATCAAAGAACCAAGTGTCATCACTGCCAGAACCTGCGCCAAACAGTTTAGTACCTGCTGTTTGAGGATTGCTTATGTTTGCGGCGCCAGCGTACACTTGCACCAGGTAGTTGTCACCAAACTGTGTGGGAATCCAGTTGATTAGGTTTGTTTTCCAGGTTTGATTGTCAGGTGCTGTTAGGTCTTCAGTACATTGTATTGTAGGACTGTATCCAGCGCCGCCACCATCTTTGTACACTTGCACCAGTGACGTGGTATTAGCCGGAGGTGTGGCAGGTATGTCTCCACTCTGTGTCCAAATAAGGTCGCCACGATACAGCAGTGGACTGGGTATGCTTTCGTTGAAGGCTTCTTTGGAAGCAGGCTCGGCAGTTTTGGTTACCCCGTAGCCGACCTTTTTCCAAAGGTAGTCAATCTTTTGTGATTCGTTAAACGAGGCGGCCATTAAGCGGCTACTCCTATTGACAAGGCTGTGATAGATTGACCCGTTGCCAGTGCAATTCTAATTAAAATGTTGTTGCCAGTACTGTTGGCAGCGTTTTGAGATCCCAGAGTCATTGTGTATCCTACATTGGCAATTGCTGTATTTAACGGTATTACATCGGCACCAGTTAAAGCACACCCGTTTGAGCCGTTGCCGCCCGTGCCACTAGCCGCACCAGGAACTCCTGATCCAGCATACTGTGTAAATGCTTCCAGCCATCCGTTGATACTACTAGTGGGTCCAGGGAATCCAGGAGTGGGTGATGAAAATCCACTCTTGTCTATGGTTGTGCCCGGTGCCGCTACCCAAACTCCTGCAACACCTGTGGTGGTTGTTAATCTAACATCAAAGTTGGCCAGGCTTGGTCTTGCAAATGCAAAAGTAAAATACTGTGTGCTTGTTCTGCTGCCAGTGACTGACAAGTTTGGTCCTGCTGGCAAGTAGCCTGTGCTCAAGTCAACTGCATACTGTGTGAGTACGCCATATCGCACCACTGACTCTGGTGTACCAGCAATTGTCTGTGCTCCTGACCAAGCATTGGCAGTGTAGAAGTTGGTAGAATTGGAGAACGCAGGAGTGTTGCCTGCTGTGCTCATCACAATACGTATGGCTGCTTGTGTGTTGGCAGTGGGTGTGCAAGTAATTGACTGCTCATTCACTCCAGAGTTTGCACCAGCATACATCTGTATCTTGGTTGGTAATTGAATTGTGGCACTGGTTCCAATCACATTGAGTATGTTGGCTTGCAATGTACTCACGCTGTTGTTGCTACCGCCAAGGTTGGCAGTTAGATTACCAAAAGTATAGTTTGCACTAACACCAATATTGGCCTTGACGTTGCTGCCGGTCAACATACTGTTGCCGGCATTGTCAATCCCTGCCAAAGATTTAGTTTGGCTTGCTGCCACTACTGCGCCTGAGCCTTCGTATACTGTTCCGCTATCAAGTATGAACGGATTGGTACTGGTAAATGTTTGTCCGGCCAAGTTTGCCACCTGCAGGTTGGCAATTGTAATTGTGGGTGATCCTGTGTTGTAGTAAGGAATGCCTGAAATGTATCTGTAGGTTCCTGCTGTGGCCTCCACCATGGCCACGTTGCTGGTAACTAGACCGGGTGCTGTGTTCAAATTGTCTTTGACAAAGCCCACATAGTTGGTGTTGCCCGATACTGAGTGTACCATTTTGTAATTGTTGTAACCTGTGCTCAAACTGCTCAAAGCACAACTTACATTGGCACTGAACACTTTGTAGAAGTAACTAGGTACCGCGGCATTGGCCACGTGCAAGTCTTGATCTGCTGACACCACCAAGGCACCCGATGTTCCAACAGTGTTGCTCACATTACTAAATGTCACACTACCTGCGTTGGCATTGTTCACATAAGCATACAACGTGCCTGTTACGGCTGTGTTTGCCAGTTGAACGTTGGCACTGGTTGTGATAGTTGCTGTTGTTGCAAAACGTGTGACACTGGTGCCATTGGCTGGAATGTTGCCACCTGATGCGTCTGTGGCGCCAGCAGCCAGCAATGGACTTGTGCCTTGACTGGCATTGGCAATGGTCAAATTGGCAAAGCCACTCAGTGCAGTAGGTGCAGTTGGGTTGGCGGCAATGAAAATGTAACCTGTAGTGCTAAAGGTATTGCTTTGTGCGGTACTAGTTATACCATTTGGTGTGCCATTGGCCTGGAGTGACACAGTAAAGGCTCCAGTACTGTTATAGGTATGTAACACGTTGCCCACGTTGCTCACGCCATTGCTGAATGTAGCATCGCCCCAGGTCCAGTTGGCAATGTTGCTGTTCTCACTGGTGTTCTGGAATGTGAATGTCGATCGGTTGGCACCATTGTAGTCAGTGTAGAGATAGCCCACTCTGGCGTTGCCTGTGTTGGCAGTGGCATTGGTGGTGACGTTAGCAGTGGTTCCAACGTAGTTGGCACGAGTCTGTGGTTCAATGGTGATTGTGATGTTGCCACTCTTGAATGGGCTAGTACTGTAACCGGTATACAAGGACAAGTTTGCTGTGTATTGTTCGTATTTGTTGCCCGACTGATTGGCTGCACTCAATGCAAACAAGTGTGTGACGTTGGCCGCACTTGGGTTGCCAGCAAGACCTGCCTGAATATTGACATTGCTGATGTTACCGTCGCCATAGTTAAAACTGTACAATTGTTGTGCGCCAAAACTTGCGGTATTACCAGGTGTGCCGTTTGAATCGTTGCGGAAACTTATTGTGCCCACACCGTTGATCACGTTGGCAACGTTAGCAGTGACAAACACATTGCCGGACTGTGACGAATAAACTTTAACATTGGTGTTGGATGATGTCACACTAACTGGACTTGCACCTGCGTTGGCGCTGTTGCCAGTTAAGTTGACTCCGTACAACACATCAGTGTTGGCTGTGGCGTTGGTGAAGGTATGGCTTGCTGTGGTCCAGTTGTTGGCCGGAATCACAATAGTGCCGTCGCCCCAGTTGATTGAGTAAGTCTCTGCATACTGACTGGTATTAGTTATCAACACGCCGCCTGGGGTGTCCAAACTTGTTCTGTTGGCAGTAAAAGATGGTATTGGAGTAGGTGTGTACAATGTTATTGTGGTAGATGCTGTACTGGTTGATCCTTTGGCTCCGTTAGCCGCATTGCCTGCGTGAGTGCCATTGGTGTTGTACGCAGTATAGGTCACAGTAAATGTTCCACCCAATGTGTTGCTGAATGTATGTGTGGCATTGGCAGTTGTGACGTTGGCTGTGCCATCACCAAATTGCCACAAATAAGCGTTGGGATTACCGATGTAACGTCCGGTTAGTGCTACACTTAATGGACTGGGTCCTGAACTTACGTTAGCAGTGATATAGGTGTTGCCCACAAATGTATTGCCAGCGATGTTCAAGGCCACTTGGTTCAAATCATCCAAGCCGTCTGTGACATAAGTTGCTGTGGTCCATCCTTGATACGCAACATCATTGCCAGTAAGGTTACCATCTGTGGGTGTACCTAATGTGATTGTGTTGCCTGAGCCTCCAGATGCAATTACTCCAGTAAGGGCCGAGCCATTACCAATAAAGTAGTTGCCAGTTATATTGCCGGTTGCTGATATTTGTCCAGCGGTTGTTAAGTTGCCACCGGTTATGTTGGCAGTGGCTGATACCACACCACCAGTTAATACGTTACCACCTGTAATGTTGGCAGTGGCTGAGACTGCGCCACCAGTGTTAATATTGCCGCCGGTTACGTTACTGGTAACACTTAGACTTGTACCAGTTGCCGCACCAATATTTGGTGTTGTGAGATTGGCATTGGCTTTGACAATGATATTGCCGCCGCCGTCAAATGCTGTGGTATTTTGATCTACCTTGGCATTGATCTGAGTGCCCGTTAGACTTATGCCAGCATCAGTGTTGGCTGTGTAAGTTTGACTTGAACTGAACTGGCTGAACGTGATGTTACTTGTGCCAAAGGTAATTGTACCTGCAGGTGCACTGACCACATAGGCGCCGCCTTTGTTGACGTTACCTCCTTGCACAAAGAAGTAATCATTTAAACTCAAGTCAGTTGTGCTGTCTGGTCCGTATGTGTCTGTGTCAGTTGAACGGATAATATTTGTGGCATTGGCCCAGGTATACACACCATTGTATACCGCATTACCTTCGTTCTTGACCAGGATACGTGTGCCAACAGTCTGCACATTGGCAGTGTCAATCAAGTTGAACGAGCCGGTAGTTGTTAGCAATGCACCCACACCATTTGATACACCATTGGGTTGGGTATAGGTGATTGTACCACCTGTGGTAGTGGCCAGGGTTGTGGTAGTGGCTGCCGCAACTGGAGTGTGGTATGCTAAACCAGTTGATATCATATTATCAACGTATATCTTGCTTGCGGCGTCTGTGTCTTGTTGTGGATATGCTACACTATTGATAATAGTGTTGGCCAACACAATGTTACCCGAAGGTTGTAGTGTTAAATTTCCAGATGCGGTACTGATTATTAGGCCGCCACTGACTGGTCGAATTGCACTGGTATTAACATTACCGCCAATGATATTGCCGGTGGCACTAACCAATCCTGATGTTAATAAGTTTCCACCAGTTACGTTACCACCTGCTGATAGATATCCAGTAACGCCTACTCCAGTTGATCCAGTTAATGCACCGTCGTTGCCAAAAGTCCACTGATAAGATCCGCCTGCTGGTTTTACTGAGATTTGGTAGGCGCCAGTGATTGCTAAATCTAATGGATTAGTTTGTACAATATTAGCATTGGCAAATGCCAGTGTGCCGCCAGTGATACTTACATTGCTACCAGTAATGTTACCAGTGGCTGTGATTAATCCAGCAGTTGATACATTACCACCAGTGATGTTAGCGGTAGCACTTACTTGACCTGCTGTTAATACATTACCACCTGTAATGTTCCCTGATACTGTGGCCAACCCAGTAGTGACTAAATTAGCACCTGTAATATTTGCTGCCGATGTAATTGTACTTGTAGCACTAATTAGGCCAGCAGTTAAAACATTGCCACCAGTTACATTACCAACTGCTGAGATTGTAGTTCCGGCTGTGATAGCATTAGATGCAACAACATTACTACCTGCTAGGTCACCTCCTCCTACTGTGATGCCAGTGGCGTTAGAACTGATTACCTGTGGTCCTAGGTAGATACTGTTTCCACTTAGATATAAATCTTTGAAAGCGTGTGTGGGATTACCAATGTTGTAAGTGACGTTGGCACTGGGTATCAAGTTACCAATGATATTGCCAGTTATGCCAAAGTCTTTGGTTGATACTAGGCCAGCAGTATTGATGTTGCCGCCAGTTACGTTGCCAGCGGCTGATACTAGGCCAGCAGTTAAAACATTGCCACCAGTTACAGTTCCTGACGAACTGATCACACCGCCTGTTAGTACGTTACCACCTGTAACGTTACCTGTTACAGATAAGTTGGCCAAGGTGCCAACTGTGGTTAAACTTGAGTATAAAACATTTGAACTTAAGGTATTACCAACTAATGCGGCAGCGTTTACGCTAGAGGCTGCAACACCTGTTAACTGACTACCGTTACCAATAAAGTAGTTGCCAGTTACGTTGCCACTTGCACTTAATAAACCTGTGATGTATTCACCAGTTGATGCAAACACCGCTACATTGCCCGTGCCGCCAACTCCAACTGTGATATTACCGCCCGAACTTACAACAGTTACGTTTGATGTGCCATTGTTGATGTTGGCTACACTTGTGATAACGCCAGTTAGTAACGCACCGTTACCCAGGATATAATTACCTGTTAAGTTACCAGTTGCTGAAAGATATCCAGTTACATTAGTATTGTGTAAATCAGTACTACCGTTAACACTTAAATATCCGCCTGTGCTGAATCCTGTTCCTGTCTGTATTTCACCATTGGCAATAACTTGTGCACCAGTGAGCAAATTGCCACCGGTGATGTTTGATGTGGTTGTTACTGGGCCAGTTAGACTAACCAAGTTACCTGTATAGGTTGGCAAGTAGTTGGCTACATCTGCATTGCTATATCCTGCAGGTAATCCAGTTATGAGAGCACCATTGCCTAATAGATAGTTACCGGCAATATTACCAGTGGCCGATACCAGGCCTTTGACTTCGACTCCTGCAGGAGTAAACACAGAAACATTGCTTGTTCCGGTTACTCCAACTGTGACGTTGCCATTGGCACCAACCACAACATTACTGTTACCGTTAACAATGCTAGTGCCTGCTGATACTGTGATACCAGTTAGTAATGCACCGTTACCAATAAAGTAATTGCCCGAAACGTTAGCAACTGTTTTGATGTTGCCTACTGCACTGATCAACCCGCCAGTGAGCAAGTTGCCTGTTGTGGTATTGCCGATTACAACTAAACTATCTAGGTTACCAACACTGGTAGCCACAATGCCAGTTAGTTGTCGGCCATTACCAATAAAGTAAGACGCAGTTGCGTTACCAGCAGTAACTAAGTTTCCACCTGTTATATTACCAATGGCACTAATTGTAGCATTGGCAGTAACTGAATATGTTCTGATATTTGTAGCAACATCAATATTAGCACTAAACTGAGTGGTGTCTGCTTGAACTGCCAGTACAGGCGGGTTTGTATTGGTAATATACAGGTTGGCTTGTCCGATGTTCAAACGTCCAACACCGGCGTTGCCTGTAACACTGACTGATGTCAGTGTACCAACACTAGTAATGTTTGGCTGTGCATTAGAGGTAACTGTGGTTGCTGTGTTAGCAGTTGTTGCTGTGGTTGCTAGTCCGGCTGTGGTAGCATAAGCGGCATTGGCCACTGTGCCAGAAATATTACCTGCTGGTATATTTGTTAGTCCAGCACCAGATCCAATAAATCTACCTGTTGTAGTGATGTTACCAGTAACATTAACAGATACCAAATTACCAACAGTTTGCAGACTCGAGTACAATACATTTGCACTCAGTGTTGATCCTACCAACGCACCAGCATTGACATTTGATGCGGCTATACCTGTTAATAAAGATCCGTTACCAATAAAGTAATTTGCTGTTACGTTACCGGTTGAAGTTAAAGAAGTTAGCGTACCAACTGAAGTTATATTTGGTTGTGCCGCAGTAGTAACTGTAGCCGCAACATTGGCATTGGCCACATTGCCAGAAACATTGGCACCAGGTATGTTGGTTAGACCAGCGCCTGATCCAATGAATCTGCCACCAGTGATTACATTGCCATCAACATTGACAGATACCAGGTTACCAACTGTTGTTAAACTTGAGAATACAACATTGCTACTAAGAGTTGATCCTACTAATGCACCAGCATTAGCACTTGCATTAGATGCAATACCAGTTAGTAATGCACCATTACCGATAAAGTAGTTGCCAGAAACATTTCCAATTGCGCTGATCTGACCACCGGTTAATATATTTCCTGCGGTGGCATTGCCAGAGACTGAGACTGAAGTTAGCGTACCAACACTGGTAATGTTTGGTTGTGCGGCAGTTGTGACTGTGGCTGAAGTATTGGCTGTGTTAGCCGTGGTGGCCGATCCTGCAGTAATAGCATAGGCTGCGTTGGCCACTACACCTGTTACATTTGCACCTGCTACAGCATTTGCTGTGTTAGCAATTGTTGCTGTGGTGGCGCTACCAGCTGTGGTAGCATATGTGGCGTTGGCCACTGTGCCAGAAACATTTGCGGCCGATACTGAGTATGCTATGCCTGCAGTAGTGGCATATGAGGCATTGGCTATTGTACCAACAATGTTTGCCGCTGGAATATTTGTCAAGCCAGCACCTGAACCTATAAATCTACCTGTTGTGGTTATATTGCCATCAACATTGACATAAACCAAATTGCCAACAACTTGTAGACTTGAATATAATACGTTTGAACTGAGTGTTGTTCCAGTTAATGCGCCGGCTGCAATATTTGTTGCTGTGATGCCTGTTATGAATGCGCCATTACCAAGTAGGTAATTTCCAGATATATTAGCAGTGGTGGTTATGTTACCTACAGCAGAGACATAGCCCGAACTGATTAAATTAGTACCAGTGATGTTGCCACCGGAGATAGCACCTGAAACTCCCAGGAATCCGCTGGTTATAATATTGCCGGCTATGACATTGGCTGTGGTTCTAACTGGACCAGTTAAACTGACCAGATTGCCTGTATATGTAGGAAGGAACGCCGCTACGTTTGAATTATTGTAACTGGTGTTAGCAACGATCCCGGTGATTAATGCACCATTACCAACTAGGTAGTCACCGTAAATGTACTGAAACTTATTGTCCGGTGCACCAATATCGTACACACCAGCTGTGCCAGGTACAATACTGCTGTTGGCTGTGATATTGCCAATGCCGTTGCCTGCCAGGGTAAGACCCAGATTAGTAACTGTGGTTGTGACTATGTTACCAGTGATCTGTACCTGGCTACCAACTGGTCCAGCAGTCCAAATCTGCGTAAAATTATCATTTACTCCGGTAAAGGCGTTGCGTAAGGGCTCACCTGTGCCGTCGTTGGCCGCTGCCCCCACATCTATTATCTGTTGCGTCATAGGTAAACCGTATCCTCTTGTGATATTTAGCTAAAGATAGAAGTTGGGGTTTTTGACTAAATTTCTTTATGGGCCAGGCGAGTTTGAAAATCCGCCATTTGAAGGTGTGTTAGATTAGGTATTGCCAACAGGTCGCGTATTTCTGCTGTGGTATCCCCGACTATTCTAAAAAAACTAGTTTTGGGAAAATCTCGAGCGATAGTTTTTATTTGATTAACCCAATTGCCTGAAAAAGTAGGATTAGCAGAACTTTTTTTGTAAAACTCAGTGTCAGCATAGATGTTGTTGAATCTACCATTGCGAGTTGGACCCATATCAAATCCTATAAGATAGATAGCAACAGCACCATCTAGTGCGGCCTGGCCAACCGCCACGGGGCCTGAACTAAATCCAAAATACTTTTGTGCTATACGCCTTGCACCAGAGTCTGGAAAAGGTTTTCTAGTATAATGTGTATGTGTTTGACTATACCTATCGTGTTGTATGCGTTCGCTTATGGGTACATCAGTGCTGATCAACACATCAGGTTCAAACTCACGATAGATAGCATTGCATCCATAGGTGGTCCCTAATGTTTTTAACACAGTTAAATCTATTGCTTGTCGGCTTACACCGTTACCCAATACAAATGCCGCGGCCATAAAAAATCCTCCCAGTATGTAGCTGAGAGGATTGTTAGGGGTTACAAATTAACTTGTAACGCTGTCCACTTGTGCCAATTGCAATGAACCGTTTTGTGATTGTGAACTGTTGATAACTTCAGCACCAGACCATGTGACCGTTCCTTCGTCTGTAAAGAAGTTCACAGGGTAGAAGTTTTCAGCAGATTGAGTGTTTGTACCAAGGTTACTGTTACTGTAGTTGCCATAAGTCATGCCGTTCCAGTCACGTACCCACTTGTTGGTAATATAACTGGCGTACACAGCACTTGAGTCGCCTACTGAATAAGAGATACTCATGTTGCCTGCCGAAGGAGTGGCTGTGTTTGACAACACACATTGTCCCACTGGATATACTGTACCAGTACCAGCACCTACCGACAATGCAGTGAATACTCTGCCCACTGCGGCTGTGCCGCTTAATACTGTGGACCAATCACTGTTTCCCAATGACACAATTTGATATGCTTGTCCGACAATGAGACCTACACTGAGTGCTGTAGTTGCGCCTGTGTAGGCAACCAGGAACTTGTGTGAACCTTTTTGGCGGATAATACGACCGGTGTAACTGCTGGCTACTGAATAGGTGTTTGTGCCATCTGCCAGCAAGATGTTAACCAATGCGGCAATTTCTGGATTGGTTGCACTTGCGGTACTGGTAGTAGGTGAGCCACCAACTACGCCTAGATACTGTGTGCTATCCAATGTTTGAACTGGCGAGTTATAAACTGGATCAGTTAATGATCCAAAGTTTGGGTAACCAGCGTCTGTCAAGACGTTTTGATTGTATGAGGTAACTACTGGATTAGATCCAGATACACTGGTGCCGGCGCCAATGTTTGTTTTTTGAATTTTAAGAGCTCTTCCCATTTGATTTCTCCTTATAGAAGCCCGATGTGCGTTCTAGGCACTACGCAGGGGAAACCTGCATAAAACACCGTATTGTGTTGACAAGTATTTAGCGAAAATGTAAAATACACTACTACCACAGCGTAAATATCCCTATGAATCAACAACAAATCGATCTGATAGAACAAGGCAATCAATATCGTGCTGACCACGAACCTGAAAAATCACTAAAATGCTATGCACAGGTACTAGTCGACGATCCCGACAATGCCGCGGCATTTTGCAACTACGGCAATGTCATGCGTGAACTGGGTCATCCCCAACGTGCTATACCTTTCTTGCAACATTCTATTTTGTTGGATCCTTCAAACACCACTGCACAATTTAATCTAGCCGTGGCATACTTGTTGATGGGCGACTATCAGCGTGGTTGGGCACAGTACGAAGCTCGCTGGCAGTTTGAACACTTGAATGGTGCTGAGCCCAAGTTTGATCAACCACGATGGCGCGGGGAAGATATCCGAGACAAAACTATCTTGGTCGTAGGAGAACAAGGACACGGGGACTGTATTCAGTTCTCAAGATTTATTTTTAATCTGCATGCCGCAGGTGCTCGAGTTAAACTACAAGTCACAGATGGGCTGATCCCTTTGCTGAATCAAAGTAATATTATCGAACACACAGGCAGATACAATGAAGACATGGGAGAATTTGATTACTGGGTTCCTATCATGAGTATCCCTGGCATACTAGGTATTACCATAGACAATCTTCCAAAACTACAAAATTATCTTACTGCTAGACCAGATTTGATGAAAGGTTGGCAGGATAGACTAGGGCCCAAGAAGCGTATGCGTGTGGGAGTTAGTTGGAGTGGTCGCAAAGATTCTTGGATCCATCAACACAAGAGTGTGCCATTTCCAGTGATACTTGATATGATCAAAACAAATCCTCAGTACGAATGGATCAATTTACAGATTGATGCTAGTCCTGAAGAGGAAGATCAACTAAGTGCAGTAGGTGTCACCAGATATCCTGGATCAATCACCAGTTTTGCTGACACTGCCGCACTGATCATGCACATGGATGTTGTGGTATCAGTTGATACTGCTATCAGTCACCTGAGTGGCGCATTAGGAAGGCCCACTTGGATTATGTTAAACCAGTATGGTCAAGACTGGCGTTGGTTGTTGGATCGCAACAACAGTCCTTGGTATTCAACCGCCACACTGTTCAGACAGCCCACACGAGGTGATTGGACTAGTGTCACCAAGAAGATTGCTCAATTTCTCTCGTGGTATAAAGTTTAAAGACATTTGTACCGTCAACAAAAAAGGGCCTTTCGGCCCTTTTTGTTTTTCCTTCCCATCCCTGAGAAAGTTTGCGTTCTCTGATTAGGAGAATGACAAGTTAGATACAGCAATCTCACCAACATAGTCACCAGCATTGCCGAAAGACGATGCAGTGTTTGTCAATTCGATGTAGCCATAACGTGTCATGAATGACACGACTGGTTCGAATGTTGTTGGATCCAACACAACGCCTGAAGACATCAAAGGAATGTATGGGCAATAGAATGCTGGAGCGTCTGCTTCTGAAGAACCTTTGTAACCGACCAACACTGGTGTTGTGTCACTTGCATAAGAGTCAACGAACACACGCATAGCGCCGTTCAATGTACCAACAAACTTGGTGTTTGTAGGTGCTTCGAAAGTACCTTCTGTAGTACGTGCAAAAGCTGAAGTAGTTGCAGATTGCAACACTGTCAAGGCAGCTGAACTAACAACAGCCCAGTTACCTGCGCCGCGACGTGTACGTTGGGCGATCAAGTTTGCTGTACGATTGATCAAAACAGCCAATGCGGCGTGTTCGTCACCAACGAATGTAGCAGTACCTGAAACGGTTGCTTGGTTGTATGTGAACTCAGTTGCAGCCAATGAACGTAGTGACAAGAGAATCTCTTGGTCGATTTCAGCTGTAATTTCTTGAGCCAAAGCAGCCATAATTTCTGCTTCAACGTCAATACCGTGCATGGCTTGTGCATCTTGTGCAGATTCAAAAGTCCAACGAGCTTGTAACTTACGTGTACGAGCTTCAACGGCTTGTTTCAAGATTTGCACAGAAATTTGCTTACCGCCTGTACCTTCCATGGTCGCTGTATTGTTACCAGTATAGTTGGTAGCAGTAGTAGTTGCCTGTGGTACAGTTGAATATGCCTGAGCAATCGTGAATGGTGACAATGCTTCTTGACCAGCTGACACGCTTGTAGCGGCTGCTGATGTGTCAGTCAATGACTGTGCGTAACGAACACGCAGAGTGTGAATTTGACCAACTGGGCCTGTCATTGGCTGAACGCCTACCAATTCGTTAGCAATAACGGTTGGCATAACACGACGGATAACTGGCAGAATCACACGGTTAAGTGTGGCGATGTTGCCAGATGCTGTGGAACCAGCTGATGCGTTCTCTTTCAAATACTTACGTGTATTCTCAAGGATAACGCCCATGCTGTTGCGCTTTGAGCCGTTAAGACCTTCGAGCAATGCTTCTTTGGTCTCGCCCCAGCGGCTTTCTAATAGTTCTTGTGACATTTAAGTCTCCTTATTTAATTATAACCCTGCCAGGCGCTTGAGGTCGATCACATTACTACGATCTTCCTGCTGACCACTTGGAACAGATTTATCCCCAGTTGCTACTGAAACGTTTTCTGTAATCACTTTTGAGGCTTTTACAGAGCGGTCTTCCAATACGGCTGGCAGATACTTTTCGAATGCGTTTTTCAAACGGGTTGTTTGTACGCTTTCAAGCAAATTACGCATAACATCTTGCTTCTCTCGGTTGAGAGGGGCAAGCAACATCTCCATGGTGCTTTCGCGCTCATTGGATTCTTTGATTATACGTATTTCACGTTCTTTTGACTCTACAACGACTTTGGCTCGTTGTGCGAGTTTAATGGCTTCCGCCAATTGCTTGTCACGGTGTGACAATGCACTATACAACTTGCGAACTTCTGCTTTCTCATTTAGGTGAGTAGCACCAAATTCACTTGCGTATGCTTCAAAGATACGACGACCGAAATTGTTCTCGCGAGCAATTTTGATGTCTTCTTGCAATTGTGAAAGTTCTGTCTTTAGATGACGGCTAACAGCTTGACTCATTTTCTCAGCAGATTCTTTTACGAAACGTGCTTTGAGACTTTCAAGTTTACCACGAGCTTCACGGACCAAGCGGACTTTTGTTTCCACTACATCACGCTTGTCTGCGGCAAATTCTTGAATTTCACGAGCCAATGCATGCACCATGAAGTTTTCTAGTTTGGCTAGTCCTTCTGTGTGCATCTTACGGTCTTTGCGCAATTCGCCAATTTCTTCTGCAAGTTTTGTCACCAAGAAGCCGTTAAACTTCTGTGCTGACTCTTTGATCTTGTGTTGGAACTTGACGCGATCTTCACTCAAGTTGCGCTTCTCAGCGGCTACTTGTGCAATTTCTGCGGCTAAACCTTCTGTTACCATTTTATCCAAAGCTTCTACCATCACTGACTTATCATGCTCATAGCGTTGTGCGAACTCTTCACGTAGTTCTGCACGAGCCTGTTCACGAGCTTCACTTAACTTGGCTGCCCAAGCTTCTGTGATCTCTGTACGAGTTTCCTCGGTGATCAGGTCACTATCTAACAATGGTTTGATTGCATCTAACATTAGTAGATTCTCCTTAGATCTTGAGTTCTCTGATGAGTTTTACAACTTCATTCTTGAGATACTTCTGCACTTTGTTGTCTTCGCCCGCTTCCTTGGCTACCTCTAACAGTCTATGACCGTACTTCATATTCATGAGACTTTCATATATTGCTTTAGGGTATGCATTGGGTGCGCTGGGTTGAGCAACCACATCTATAGTGACTATTTCGAAGTCACTTACATGTCCAGTTCTGTCGTCAACGTTGCCGCTGCCACGACTCGAAACTCCGAGTTTTATACCTGATGTTAACAGTGTCTTGATTAACTCACCCATTGGGGTTGGTAGAATCTTTAACTTTCCACATCCAGTATCGCCATCCATCCACATACCTTCAACTGAGTGACACACACGATCTAGATTAATTTTCAAATCATCCGGATGATCCACTTCACCTAACACTGAGTTACCGCTTTTGATTTGCTCATTAATTGTGTTAACTGCCTTGCTGATTTCATGTAATGGGTAGACGCGGTCATTTGCATTGCGCTTGTTGCCTTCAATACAAATGCCTTTCAAATAGAGGTGCTTACCATGGCCATCGGGTCCAGATTCTTCTAGAACCTGGATGTTGGCCTGATTAAAGGTAAGTTGTTCTCTTAGTGTTTTCATGTATTAACCGCGAGCTACTGGGCTCTTTGTGTTAACACCTGTTGCTTGTGCCAAGTGTGGCTTAGTAGCAGGCTTTTGGCCTTTCATACTTCCACCGGCTTTGTTTTGGAAATCGCCGATCAAGTCTTTAGTTTGGTTGCTGTAAGCACCGGCTGCATCATGCTTGCCGCCACCTTCGCCACCAGCGTGTACTGGCTTGACTGTGCTACCAATTGGTCCTTTAGCACCTGAGTTAGCAGATACTGTGGACTTCTTGTTAACGCCGCCTTCTTCAGAAGTCACTGGCTTTGGAGCGGCTTTCAATGAAATTGCTTCCATCATGCCTTCCATTTCGTCTGTGTCGTCCATTTCAATAGCGTCGCCGCCTTCGTCTGGTCCGAAACCGTCGCCGTCACCGCCCATGTCGTCACCGCCCATTAGGTCTTCAAATTCAGCCATTAACTGGTCCAATTTGTCTTCCAAGTTAAGAATGTCGTCTTTAGTAGCTGGCTCGTTGTCAGCATCCATATCGCTTGGGCCGCCCATGTTATCAGCATCTGGCTCGTCGTGATCTCCGCCAAACTCGTCTTCTTCGCCTTCCATACTCATATCTTGCTCTTCATCAGCTTCGATATTGTCGATCAAGTCGTCACTAGCGTCGCCGCCCATGGCGCCTTCGTCTAGGTCTTCTTCTTCTGAATCTTCATCAAGTTCTTCCTCAGCGGCCTCGTCAAGGTCCTCTTCGGCTTCTTCTTGCATCAAGTTCTCGTAAATTTCACGACTCTTGGCCACAACGATGTCATGGAAAAGTTCGCGAGCTTTTGCTTCTTCATCATTGATCACGTATTCGATCAATTGTTCAAATCTGTTCATAAGGAAACTCCTATAGGTTAAAGTGTAATGTTATTTACACCCTAGGAGAAAAACTAGCGGTTTATGGGGTCGAAATGGCGATAAATTACATCGCCGGTGCTTCTGGAGCAGGTGCATACTGCTGACGCACCAATTTGAGTTTCTCTTTGTATTCAACTGTACGCACATCGTTCATCTTGCGCAGTTTGTTTAACTGACGCAAGGTTAGATGCGTTTTACGCAAATCGCCCAGTTGTGTTTGGCTGTTGTCTTGATCTAGATCCTGATAGGCTTCGGGGTCTTTGTGCCAAAATTCGTTTAGTATCATACCAGTATTTATACAGCAGGGGCACCTGCGCCACCCACGCCACCTGGTACTACAGGACCTGCTGGAGCTGATCCTACTTCAGGTGTGCCTACCCCTGCTGGTTCCATTTGGCCAATTTCTTCACCAGTATCAATGTCTGTTTGCATAGCACCTGGGTTAATACCCACAGCACGTAAATCACTGCCGGCAACTTTGAGTTGTGGATCTTCACGTTCTTCACGCCACATATCTTCGTTTTCTTTGACTTCGCCTTCGGTCAAACCCAAGAAGCGTTCAAGCAAGAAACGTTTCGACATGTAAGGCAAGGGTTCCAACTGCATAAATGCCTGGATACGTGTGTTGTCCAATTCGCTTTGACGGTAACTTGCAAAGTTCTGTGGTGCATTAAATCCAATACTGAACAAGCCGGAGTCGATGTTAAAGCCGCGCCACTTCAAGAACATCTTGAATTCGTCGTCCAGTTTTTGTGCAATTAACGCCTGTAAACGTTCACAATACTGGTTGAATCTGTACTCTTGTATCAGTGCTGTGCCTACTTTTCCGTCGCTCAAAGCACGGTCTGAGTCGTCAGGTCCAGTGGGCAAGTAACTGCTAGGCACACGTAAACCACGTGCCATCTTGTTGTTAAAGTACTTTAAATCGTCAATTTCGCCTAGGTTTGCACCGCCTTGCAGTACATCTACACTAGAGCCACGGCCGTCTTGGCCTTGGGGAAAGAAGTAATCTTCATTAATTGATAGTGGATTGTAACTTGAATCCATCATGTTTTGACCGCCACCGGTCATGGTAGGGATTCGGCGTTGATGCATTTCGTTTTTCACACGTTCTACAAACTGCATGGCCAAGTGACTGGGCATGTTGCCCACGTCAATTTTGAACACTCTGCGCTCAGGTGCCCGGCTCACACGATAGATAAGAATAGCGTCTTCTAACAGTTCTTTCTGCTTGTAAACCTTGTAAATCTGTTCCAGTATACTGCGTCCAAAGGGCCAGAACACATCCAGGCCTTCGTTCAAACTGCAATGTACCACGTGCTTGGCATCAATTGTGGCTTCGTTCATGGCCTGCATAAAGCGACTGTTGCCCACACCGCCTCCGGCACCGCCATTGGGCATGGTGTAGTTTGAACTGCCGCTGATAGTACCTGTCACAGGGTTTGTCATGTAGTCTGTGGTGGTCTTGGCTGCCACAGTCATGTTCTGGAAGTTGGGGTTGATGTCACGAATCACATACTGCTCAGGACGCTTGCCTTCGCTTTCGTTCACAATGATACGCATGACCTTGCTCATGTCCACCCAGTACATTTCAAATGTTTCTGGATCACGCACAAACACTTGATCGCCGTATTTGATGGTGTTGCGGAACAGTTTAAAGATGCGTTGATCCAGCTTGTTCAGCTTGACCCACTGTTGCATCTGCTTCTTGATAATTTCAATTTCGTGATCAGTGGGCTTGTCGTTGTATTTTACATCAAACGGTGTGCCGTTGGTTTCACTCAGTTGTGTGGAAAACTCAGCAATGATGTCCAGGCATGCATTGACTTCTGAGTCCATGTCCATGTTCTCGTACTGGTTGTAGCGTTCCACACGATTGGGGTGGCCCGAGTAAACTTCCGGTAGTCTGCTGGCATAGTTACGAAACACAAAGTCTGCTTGTGATGCACTACCACTGCCGTCGTTGCGGGGGTAGTTTGGTAAACCAAATTGATTTGATCCTGAAATAGGACTTTGAGCTCCAGAGTTGTCTGCAACCTTGAAGTACTTGCGCCAGGAGCCTTGTTTTGTATCTGCCATAGTAGTTTATTTACCGTGTTTACTGTTGCACACGCAGGATCTTAGTTTGTATGTCGTTGCCGTTCTTGGCAATTCTGACCAATTCATCAATTGCACCCACTTGTTTACCCATCATCATGGCCATGTTGTTAAACACCCCCATTATGTCACCCATTGGAGTAATGCTAGCCGGGCCTTCGACAAATTCCGGGCCTGCTTCACCGGCAATGCCCAGTTTGCCTGCAGCCAGGTCGCCACCTTCAGCAAAGGTAGGAATTTCCACGTGAATGTGACCACCTGTGGCACCTTTAGTGGCATTGTTGTATTCATCGATTGCAAGGCTAGCACCTTGCTTGTTTAACCAAGTAACAAGTTCTTTTCCTTGTTCAGGACTGGGCTTTTTATCTAGTGTGAAGTCGGCAGCAAGTCCTTTTACGTGCTTGCTTGAAGATGCTTTCTCATTATGAAAATTATCATTGAATGCACTAAAATGCCCAAACCCTTTGATATTTTCTTGTATGTTTTTGGCCAGTTCAATTATGTTAGGGCTAAGGTCAGCACCTTCAGCCTGCACATCACCTTTTTTCAGTTTGAGTCCTTGCTCTTCAAGACTCTCTCTTGACGTACCGCTTTGGGAAGCACCTGCTCTTTTCTTTTCAGTTGGTTTCCATCCTGATCCTTTGAGTTCTTGCACCGCCGCACTTCGAGTCGGACTACCCACTATGCCCAGTTGAGCGGCCTTCATGTCCGCGGCTTCGTATGCCTCTTTAGCCTCTTTCATTGGTTTGTCTAGGCCAATACCCATTTTTTGCGCAACTGTAGCAGTCTTCATTTGACGATCGCGCTCTGCTTTTTTCAGTTTGGCATCATCTTCAGCACGTTTTATTACTTCTTTCTCGTAGGCAGCGTTCTTCTCATCTTCTAATAGATTTTTCTTCTCGGCTTCAAGTAATTTTTGTTTTTCAGTATAGTATGCAACTTCTCGATCTGCTGTGGCTTTTTCTCCAGGTGTTTTTGCGATTGCTTGATTGGCATAAGCCGTTGCTAGTTCTTTCCTGACGTCTTTGATTTCTTTGTCTTTCTCAGCCACTTTGTCTTCTTCTGGGCCCAGACCAACTATGCTCAACAGTTTGTTAATGCCGTCAGTAAGCAAACTAAATCCATCTGCCAGAGTATCAGTAGCGCCGGTTAATTTTCTCATGCTGGTAACAGAACCCAATACACCTTTAAATACTGATTGTTCTAGTTTCTTATTGGCATCTTGCTGTTCTTTGATCATACTGCCATATTCATTGGCGACTTCGTCACCAAGACCTTTCTGTTGCAATAGTTGATCGGCCTTGATTTTTGCCATGCCTTTTTCTATACCCATACTAGAAATTATAGATGCCCTCTCCTGTTCTTTTGATGCAAGAAAACGACCGTTACTGGCATCCAGTTGACTGATTTGATTACCTTGTGTTCTTTCAAACTCAGCAATACCGTCAAACATGGGTTGTAGTGCTTTGGCAGGATCCATGCCTGCAATTATGTCCAATGGTGCTTGCATGGCTTTACCATATGATGTGGTGAATAATGCCTGGGCGTCTGCACTCCTCAAATTATTAGTGGCTAAGGCCATAAAGCCGGCGGCGGTTTTCTCGCCGCCCATGGCAGCTATTTTTAAACCTTCTCTCAATCCATCAGCAGCCTTTCGAGATTCAACTGTGTTCTCCATTTCTAAGGCACGGATCTTGGAATTAAATTGTTCACTATCTTTAGCACGATCCAATAATTGCTGTTGTGCCTGAGCATTTAAACCTGTAAGTTTGGTCAATCGATCTTGTTCCATAATGTAAGATCTAGCACCATCTGCTAACTCTTTGGTTGTCATGGTTTGAGCACGACCCGACAGAGTCATGTTTTTAACATAACGCATCATACTTTCGTTTTGCGCTTCCTGACTAATACCCATCTTGAAGAAGCCTTCTCTAGATGATTCTAGTGCTTCGCCTACTTTAGCAAATTCTTTGCGGCCTTGTGCAACAGATCCAGACATCAAGGCAAGTTCTTGACTGTTGGCTGCCACCAGTCCAACCATACTGTCCAACTGGTTCATGCTCAAGCCCAGTTTCTTAGCATCTTCAAACACACCAGTCATGCCATCGCTGGCTGCCGCACCTGATTCTTGCAGTTTGCTGTAGCCTTGATACAGTTTGTCTGCCATGTCGTTGGCGGCTTTGGTATAAGCAATGGCCGCTGTGGCTGCCATGGTCAGGCCGCCGATCACGGCCTTCATCACAATGCCGCCAGGAATCAACAGTGTGAGTGCTGTGCCTGCCAGTGCGGCTGCTTTAGACATTTCATCTAAACTGGAATTAAAAGCGGCAGCACCTTTTTTGCCTTCGTACATGGCCTTGGTACTTTCGATGCCCGCACCTGCCAAGGCAGCCAACGCTTGTCCTGCTGTGTTGGTACTTTTTGTAAAGTTCTCAACACCAAACTTGGCCTTCATTTGGGCATCAGTCATGGCTTCTTGAGTTTCTTTGGTTACTTTACCGTAACGTTGTACTTCGCCGTTGGCTTGTTCCAACAATCGAGCCATGTGTTCTAATTCAATATTTGCTTCAGCCATGTTTATTACCCATAAGTAGAACTATATTTATAGGTGATTTATGTCCCAAATTGCGAATCCGTTAAAACAATATTTTAGACAACCGTCAGTTTACCTGCGCTTGCCCTCTAATGGTAACTTCTGGCCCAAAGGCTCTATCACGATGCCCCCAAATCAAGAATTGCCAGTATTACCCATGACTGCAATTGATGAAATTACATATCGCACCCCTGATGCGCTGTTTAACGGATCAGCAGTAGTCAACGTGATTCAAAGTTGTATTCCTGACATCAAGGACGCCTGGTCAGCACCTGGTACTGATCTTAATTCTATTTTGGTAGCAATTAGAATTGCCAGCTACGGGCACGATATGGAGATCAACAGCCAGTGCCCAGAATGCAAAAATCAAGACGAGTATACTATTGATTTACGAATAGTACTAGACGGTTTGCAAATGCCAGACTATGTGACTCCGCTCCGAGAAGGTGATTTGGAGATCTCTTTTCAGCCCATGAACTATCGTGATCAAAACGATGTGAACCTAAAACAGTTTGAAGAACAGCGTGTGTTGCAATCGGTGCCCGGCAGTGATTTACCCGATGAACAAAAACTCGAAATGCTAAATCAGGCTTTGCAAAAAATTACAGAACTAACAGTGAGTGCATTAAAATGGAACGTTGCCAGCATCAGAACGCCACAGGTGTTGGTAACAGAACCTGAGCACATTGAAGAATTCTTACGCAATAGTGATAGAAAATTATTTGTTAAAATTCGCGACATGATTATTGAAAAACGCAACACTAGCGAATTCAAACCCGTGCAGATCACGTGTGCGGCATGTAAACACGAATACAAACAAACAGTAACACTGGACCAAACAAGTTTTTTCGATCAAGCCTCCTAACCCAGGCAGCTGAGGAAATTTCCGCTACTGTTGATCGTATGGAAAAGGAGGCTAACGACTTGAAGGCTCAATGCTTAAAAATGAGTTGGCATCTACGTGGCGGCGGCACATACGAAGATGTACTTAACATGAGTTTTAGTGAACGCAGTATGGTTGCAGAACTAATCAAGAGCAACCTTGAAACCACACAAAAATCAAAATTACCTTTCTTCTAATGGAACTAGAACAAGTCAAACAAGATATTGAATCATGGATTGAGAACTTTGTGGAAGTTCCACATCCTAGTCTAGGAGGTTGGCCCCCTTGTCCGTTTGCACGACAGGCCAGACTCAAACGCACTTATGGCGTGTTCCTGGGTGCCGATCCCTTGTACGATCTTAAAAATCGTGCTAGGTATGGCATGGAGAAGTATGAAGTTGTTATCTATGCTTACGATCCTACTGAATGGCCACGTGAACTGTTTGCCAACAGCATTGAACTTGCTAATCAGGAAACTCTCATACCCAGAGACTTGATTGCCATGGAAGATCACCCTGCTGACCCAGAAATTGTCAACGGTGTTTGTATGAATCAAGGCACGTATGCACTTGCACTGATACAGGCTTTAGGTGATCTCAATACCAAAGCAAAACAAATGGCTGTCAAAGGATTTTATCACAACTGGCCAGAAGAATATTTACAAGGCCTGTTCAGCCACAGACAGGATCCAAGATGAGTTATCAGTTTGCTAGAATTGATTTAGAAAAAACCAATTACAAATCAACAGTCAAGTGGGCATACTTGCGTGATCCAGATATCCCTGCTTTGAATAAAATCTACAGAGACTATTGTATCTACAAACACTTTGCCAGTGTGATGCCTATATTTGATAGTCGTTACACTGATCCAATGACTGATGTAATTGGTTACTATGACCATGATAAACTAGTAGCGTTCAGTTTGATCCGACGCTACGACAATCATAATGCGCTGTGTGATCAGTTTGCATGGAACTACAACAATCCCAGGCTACGTTTGGGAATAGAAACAATGAAGACAGAATGTGCTATCTACAGGGAACGAGGATTTAAATACTTGTACCTTGAGCAAGCACATCTGTACAAATCTGAAATAGAAGGATTTGAAATACTAGGACCACTGGAGTAACTATGGATTTATATACAATTTGGGCAGACAAAGAAGGCGACATCTCAGACTTGGACTGGGTCAACGGTATGAAAAGTTTCTTTGATCACTTGATTTCAGAAGGCAAAATGGAATCCTACAGAATCACACGTTGCAAGATGGGATTCCGTAGCATAGCCGACATGCCTGAATGGCTCATTATTATGGAGTTTCGAGACATGGCTCAAATGGATTCAGCATTCAAGCGAGTTGCACCACTTGAAGGTGATCTTGAAGTCAAACACAAAAGTTTTAATCAATTTGTTTCAGGCAACATTCAACACGCACTCTGGCGTGACTGGCCTGACCAATTCTAATTTACGGTTAGCCCACCACTGACGAACTGCCTCGCTATTTTTAGCACGTCTTTCTGCATCGTGAGGGCCTAACACTCTACCAATTGCTTTTGCTCGACGTTTTGCATTTGATTCCTCTGAAGGTTTACGTCCTGCTAACGATTGACTACGTTTTAGTTTTGTTTCAGCAGACTGGATACGCCCTTTGTTGGCTTGCCCAATTTTACGTTTTGTTTCTTCAGTAATATTTCTTTGAGTATTATTAGTACCTTCTCCTCCGTCTGTCAGATTAACCAAAATACCTGTTACTAAATCTTTTCGTCCATACCAACGAATATATCTACGTTCAAGAGCAAAAGCACCAACTTCGGTGAGATTCGTTTCACAAACAAAAATACGAGAATTATCTTTAGGAGTATGAGCACCTTTACCCTTGATAGAATGTTGTTTCCATGCTCGTACTCCCTTACCTTTGCCAATGTAATAGGGAGTTCCATCATCTCGTAGATAGGCATATACGTAAAAGCCACCAGGAGGATTCTTTTTATTGTAAATATTCATGCTGACATTCCTATTTAATGTTAGAGTAGTTGGGAACGCCAATTCCGCGAACTACACCTATATTTAGTTAGAATGTTTAAAAGACTTACTACGTAAGTCTGTTGTTTTCGCTATCGCTCAACAACTGATTGTTTTTTTAAGTTACTTGAATTAAGTATCATCTAGATTAATTGGTCATAATTCACCGTACGCACGGTGAAAATGAGAGAGCATCATCTGAGTAGCACAGTCATCTAATAGTAATGAGATTTATACTTTTTAAAAGTACAACTTCTTGCGAAATTATCTTTTTTTAAAAGCACAACGGAGGCGGTTGACCGGTACCCCCTACTCAAGCTTCACATATCAACGGAACCCTAGTAACCCGATATTAGATCCAAGTTCTACGAGCAAGGGGTGTATCTGTTTCACAGAGCCCAAACCATTTGTTGCCTTAAGTTAGCAATTGCCTTTGACGCCCAAGTCTAAATATGGTATCTCACATATCCTCAATGGGGCTGAGCCAATACACTCAGCACGTTGTCGTGATCGCTGCCTGTTAAATTTTGTTTATGATGTGTGAGCCATGTACTCTAACTTGAATATGGCCGTTGTAATAATCTCGTGACTCTAATACTCGCCTACTGAATTGTTCTCTAGCCTCAATGTATGAACATTCTGACTTGGAGTTGCAATAGTAAAGTATTTCTCTGGTGAAGTTTTTGGTGCCTAGTTTGATTACATCTGCGGTTAATTCTGGGCTTGACCCATAGTACTCTCTCCAATCACTATCGATCTTGGAGCGTATCTTCTTCCGCTTTTTAATGCCGTTTTTTTGTTTTACAGTCTTGTATGTGGTTTTGCTAAATTTTGCTAATTTTTTGCCTATGTACTTGCGTCCAGTGAGATTGTTTGTGATCAAGTAAACAAATCCAACACATTCTTCTGGCAACGTCTCAATTGGGGTATCTTGATATAGCCATGTCATGTGTTGTATGCGATTTATCCTTGCGTTATAGTTATCTCTTTCACCAAGAAGTTGCGTAATTTCTGTCTACCTGTGAACTTGAGCATTTTGTCTGGCATTCCTGCCATTTAAACGCTTGAAATTCGTTGTTCCAAAAAGGATCTGCCAGTACGTTTGTTAAAGTTTTTGTATGTAAATCGAAGTTTTCTGCCAGTTGTTGCCATTGTGAATTGTGATTGTATCTATTGGCCACCCAACAGCAAGGAAATAACCTGCCGCGAGCATCAATGTACAAACCTTTGTTGCCTATTTCGCATAACGGAGTAACACCGTTACGACTTTTTGTTTGATTGTATAATTCGATATTTTTACTGTGTACAGGAGTTGTCAACCGATCGGTTAGCTCAACAACGTCTCGCTCAAATCTATGACTACTGCTGACAAATTTTACACTGGGTTCTAGTGGATCGTTTACTCCATAACTAGAATAGATACTGCCAAACTTTGTACTCTTAGTCAGTTGAAATCGATCCATGCCAATTGACACAGCAAAATCTCGCATGTAATCAATTTGATCTTCATTGAATTGAAATGCAATTGCGGCCCATACTAGTTGGCAAGTACTGGCTTTGCGTAATGCAGATATACCTTGTACTATGCTGTCAAAGTCACTATTCACTCGATACTGATTATTGCTGGCATTGTCCCACCCATCTATACTAAAGTGTACAGTATCTTTAGCATCTAATACAAAACCTAAGTCTATCCACCACTCGGGTTTTTTGTGACTGCCGTTTGTGACAATAACAATCTCAATAGATTTTATACTTTTAAGATAGCTAATTATTGGGATCAAGTCGTGTGCATAAATAGGATCACCGTCGTCACCACAGAACGTAATTTTTTCTACATTTGCCAAAACAAATTCTGGAGTAAAGTTACGTTTAAAAAATTCTAAATCTAGTTCGGTATTCACAAGGCCGTTGGGAACTTCTTGTCTAGCACAACGAGGGCACCGCAAGGTACACTTACTGGATACTTCAATATGGAAATGCCAGTTGGCTAACATAATGCTACTTCTCTTTGCCACTGCTGATCAAACGCTGTGCCTGCGGCAGTCGATCCGCAAGTGATAGCGCATACTGGATCCTGAGTAGGTATAGCATCAGCATCTGTAACAAAATTTTGTTGTCGTGCTCCTAGCCAACAACAAGGTCCAAGATGACCTTGTGCATCTATATAAACACTTTGTTCTCTCAATGCATGACAATTTATAACACTAGAGTCAACAGCTATTGGTTGCCATCCAATAGGAAATTGCAACGATTCAGTAAATCCACGTTTTGAAACTTTGGCTCTAAACCAAGAGAATCCCAAATCTCTAGCATGCTGTTCACACGCATCAACTTCGTGTTGATTATGTCGATATACCAGCATATCCCAGTGTGCTGAACCGCCAGCATCGATAAATGCACGAGCATTTGCCATGAGCTTGGCCCAGTTTACATTTCGACGATAAGTGGCGTTGGTGTACTCCAGTCCATCAATCGAGAACACCACATAGTCTTGTGGTTGATTTAGTATTTTTGCTAATTCGTACCACCAGAATGTAGTTTGTATAGCACCGTTGGTATTCATGCCTAATACAATATTGGGATTAATACGTCTAAATTCTTGAAAAATATCTAGTGTGTTTTTACCGGCAGCTGGATCTCCATAGTTGCCGCACATGAACATTTTATCCAGTTGTTTGATTTTTTCTTCATCAAACACTTTTAGTATTTGTCCTAATGATAGATGATGCTGACGATCTTTTCTAAAGCTCGGATCAACTTCTCTCGCACACAACGCACAGGCAGCCTGACACACGTCTGTGGGTTCTAAGTGTATTACTTTTATATCACGCAAGATCAACATCCGTGTTGTAACTTGTAAACCCGTTCTCTTTGATTACCTTGAGAATATTTTCTACTCGTCCTGCTAGTTCGTCTCTATGACTTACTAGCCAAATACTCTTGTGGCGTTCTCTACTCATCTTCTTGAGCAATGCTAATGCATTCTCTACGCCTTGCGTGTCTAGACCGTTGTCAATCAACTCGTCAATAAACAACAAGTTGATAGGTGAGTATAAACTTTCCCACACATCACGGAATGCCCAGCTCATTGATAGAATCAATCGGTTGCGTTCACCACGCGATAAGTTATCAAAGTCTAGTTCACGACCCAATTCTTCAATGCTAACTGTTAAGTCGTTTTGGAACTTCACAGTATGTGGCAATCCAATACGATCCAAGTAGTGTGTGAGTCTTGCATTCAAATAACTCAAGTTTTGATCAATAATCTTTTTACGTACAAAACTATCTTTGCTTGTGAGTAGTTTGAGCAAGAAGTCTTGATGATCCTGTACTCTGGTGAGTTCGTTTAGAGCATCATATGTTACAACCTGTAACGCCTGTCCTTGCATGTCTATTATTTGCTCTCCGTAAGGATCCGCATCCGCAGATCGTGTGGCTAGATCTTTTCGTAAGGTTTCTACTGTGTTACGGTGGTTAAGTGCTTGTTCTAATGAATCATAAAACACAGAGGGTGCTGTACCCAACAAGCCAATTGTGGCGATGGTATCTTCGTGTTCTGTACGTTGAGTATTGTTGGCCAAGAGTTGTAGTGCTGTTTCTTGCACTAGAGCCTGTTTGGCCTGTTTTAACTCATCCTGTTTGTCATCATGCAAGTCCTGCCCGCAACTGTGACACTTGTGAGCATCCAGTGCTTCAATTTCTGTCTTGAGTTTGCTCAACAGTTTTGTTAGTTTGGTATCATCTGTGTCAATTTGACGAATATACCGATTGGCTTCGTCTAAGGCTTTTTTCTTGACATGGAATTCTTCTAGGTTCCTGTGTGCTTGTACTTCAGCATCAATGTCAATGTGCTCCAAGTCACCAATGGCTTGTTCTAGTTTGCCCACATCTTCGTCACGTTTGGCAATCCAAAGACGTTGACGTTTACGCAGACTTTCAATCTGTTCTTCAATACGTTTGTTGGCTTCTTGTACAGCACGTATACGAAATTCTTCCGCTTGAATAGCATCTTTGGTCAGACGATTGAGTTCTTTGATCGCGTCAGCACGTTCACTCAATAATGTAATGCCCAACAATTGTTCAATGATAGTGCGTTGATCGTTGGCCTTCAAGCTCAGGAACGGCTCGGTGTAAGTGTTTAATGCCAACACATGTTTGAACATGTCGTGGCTCATATTCATCACATGCTCGATAGCATCCTGTGTTTCTCTTGAATCGCCTTGTGCTTCATCTTCGGCGGCCTTGTGCTCGTTGTTAACATAGAACTTGAGCACATTAGGCTTGCGACCACGTTCGATTCTGTATTCTTGTCCGTTGACTGTAAAGTCTAAACTAACCAGCATATTCTTTCCGTTGGTTTTGTTTACTAGGTTATCTTTGCGTATGTTTGAAAGTGCTTGTCCATACAATGCATAACTCAGTGCATTGATGATTGTGGTCTTGCCTGTACCGTTACGTGATCCGTCTCCACCTAAGTCTAAGTTTTCACCTAACACCAGTGTAAGGTCGTTGCGGTCAAAGTCAATGCCTTGGGTAGCCGCGCCTACACTCATAAAGTTTTTAACAGTTAAGTTTTTAATGTGTATCATTTTTTACCTGAGCATTGCTGTAAACAAATAGCATTTGGGTTGTGTTCAAAACTATTTGGATATCTTTTTTGCCAAAGATCGCTGTTTACAATACTCTCTAGTGTGCAATTGTACAGGGAAATTTGATCAAAGTCTATATTCAATATCTTCTTAAAGTGATAATTTACCAAGGCGGCCTGTGCCTGATGCTGAGCACGGTGCCAGCCCATGAGCCAACAACAGGGCCACACAGTACCGTCTGCATAGATTGACAACCAGCCAATCTGTTGACTTCTACAAGTGATCTTGCGATCGGAATCGGCAATGCGTCGAGTGATACTGTTGGACGAAGGATTAGAAACAATTTCGGCGTTGATTTTTTCTAGACCTTTGTTGTACCGTTTGACAGGAATGTCTGCCGATTCATCAAAACGATCTTGATACAACACAAAGAATCTAGCAAATCCTAGTTGATCAGCCAGTTGTCTGGCCGCGTCGATCTGATGTGCATTGTGCTCAAACACAATAAATTGCCACTCGGCTCTGCCACCGCCTGCCATAAACGCCTGTGCATTTGCTATAACTTTGGCGTAGTCAGTGCCCATGCGATAGATGGAATGGGTGTCTTCTAGTCCATCAATGCCAAATACGACTTTGTGTGGGCAAGACTCTAGCATGGAACCAAACTGTTGCCACCAATCCGTACTGCGTAAAGATCCATTGGTGTGAATGTTTATGTCGGCCGTGGTGTTTTCGGCACACCATTGCACAATGCGCTCAATGTTGGCATGCATGATATTGTCGCCAGTGGTACCGTTGAAGTTTATGACTTTGAGGTTGTGCCAAAAATTCAATGACGTGTTTGCCACCACTTGATCCCAGTTCAAAGAGTCATTGGTACGCATGCCAGAACCACGCAAGCACAATGGACACCGAGCATTGCAATTGTTAATAGTTTCAATATCAATGGTTGTTATGTCACTGACTTTAAGCATTCAATCAATTCAGGAAAAGTTTTTTCTGCACTTAGATTTCTACGCTGATCCAACGGCAACAAGAAATTCATGATGTCGGATCCTGTCACAGACCCCAACTGCAAGTTTTTGCTCATGCTTGCAATCACTGGGTGATCAACAGATTTGATTCTACTCAGGATCCACTGCTTGATATCATCGGTCACAGCAAACATATTTAAAACTTCAGGATACTCCAGCATGTTTATGAAAATTTTGAGATTGTGTTGATTGCAGTAATCCAACATTTCTTGCACATATCCAATATTTAGGATACTGATAGTATGCATTATGGTAAGCTCCAATTGTGGAATCGAAGTCTTTTGAAGATTTTTATAAAATTCAATATTTTGCTCAACAGCAGACCACTCAGCAGGATACCGCAAATATTCAAATCGTTTGCCTACACCGTCTGCACTCACATTGATTTCTACTGCTTTGAATCTGCTCCAGTATTCCAACTGCTCGGTAGGCAGTCGTGTGCCATTGGTATTATATTTGATTCGGATGTGCGATGCATGTCCAGTGTCAACCAAAAAATTAAATAGGTCTCGTTGTGCATCTTGACACATCATAAATGGTTCGCCGCCGACAAACTCAATTGTACCAATGGTGGCAGCATGTGATCTCATATGATTCCACACTTCGTGATCGTCATCTAGTATTTCAACTGATTTGGTTGATATATTGAATTTTTTGTTTTCGCTGATCCAGCCCGAGCTTAGGGTGTCATCACAACTGGTACATCGCAGATTACAATGATTGCCCAGTCGCACATAGTATTCAACAAATCGATCCACGGGTGTATGCGGATCTTTGTACAAGGCTTGAAAAATTTGTTTGTAGGTCTGATTGTCTCGCTGACGTTTGCTAACATAGCCCCGGGCTTCATGATTCCAACAATCTGAACATTCTGGCACAGCATGACCTGCAAGTAAGTCTTGTTTGATCTTGATCAGTTGATCGCTGTGAACATATTGTTGTATGTCATGGCTGGCCACTACACCTCGAAATCTACAGCATGGACTGTAGCCATGTGTAAATTTTGTGTGTAAAGTAAGCCAAGGATTAACACAAAATGTTTCCGACGTCATAAAGTTTGATAAATCTTCAACAGCAATTTGTTGTCGTAGAATTCACTTTCAATATTAGTAATTTGGTCTGTGACAATTTGGTCAACTGACTCAAACTTGACTTCACCGGGGGCCATGTCGGTATCTACTGAACTATTTTTGTTGGGTATCAAGGCCATTTCTCTAAGGCTGTATTCTTTGATATAAGTTTCTTTAATATAATTGGCCTCTTCGTAACTAATTTCGATGTCTAACTGTACCCGCACATGCATACCTGTAGCAAGCAAACTAGGTGCGTTGTCAATGATGTTGGCCAGACCCAACACACGATAACGTGGTTGATCGGGCCAAGCATGATACACAGGATCCTGCCCCCACTCAATGATGGTCAAGCCGCGATCGTCGTCGCCAGCATCAGCATAGTTGTGTGGAAAGCAATTGCCAATGTAGGTGATATTTTTCTTGGTCTGACGTTTGTGAAAGTGTCCGGTGAAAACGTGTTCAAAGTTCGTGAAATCTTCTCTGCGTACTTCGCCGTGGTCTGGCATCTCTACCATGGCATTCATCAGGTATCCGGGCAGTTCAAAGTGTCCAAACATGTACCGGCCTTTTAGTTTGGGAATACGCTTGTGGTCATCACCACACAACCAAGGAGCGATAACCACGTCGCCACTGCTAAACCAATCGTTGCAAATATGGACGTTAGGTAAATGTTTTGCCCATTCAACGCTTTGAATATCTCTCTTATCTCGATAGTAAAGATCATGATTACCAGGAATAAAGTACACGCTGTCAAAGTTGTCATTCATGTGCTCCAATGCACGTAGGCTGTAGTTTAAGGTAACAATGTTAAGGCTGGCACGGTTGTTGTGCCAATCGCCCAGGAACAAACAGGTCTCACAGCCTTCGGCCTTTGCTTTAGCGGTTGCCCACTTTACAAAATTTAGGCAGTCCTCATTGTGTTGAGTGCTGTTGCTTTTCAGGCCAAAGTGGATGTCTGTGAACACCGCGGCTTTACGAAATAGGTTAGTCATCCCGCTATTATACTACTCATCAAGGCTAGACACAACCGGTCCGGACATGGCAGCCATGCTGTGTTTGCCTGAGTTCTGGCGAGTCCATGACGGATTGAGTCCGTTCATTTCCAAAATGTCATCACGGATGTTTTGATTCTTTTTCTCAATGTTTAGGATACGAGTGAAACTATTAGTGATAGCGGCAGTATAATACGCAAAAGGGTTCTGCGATTTTGATTCATCGAACTGGAGTCCGATTTGACTGAGTTGTAACAGGGCTTGTCCCCGCATTTCTTCGTTGTAGGTGTATCCACGCCAGTTACTCCTTGTAGCATATCTTTCGCATAATTTCATAAACATCATGGCCAGTTTTTTGGTCATGTTACCGTGATCTTTGGAAAACTCTCCAGTGGCCAGGTCACCTTTCCAGTGCGATCGCCCCACAATAAACGGCTTCTTTTCTTCGTCTATGCGATAGTGTTCAAACGGAGGAAAGTTCACACGCACATGGTTCAAGTCCAGTACGGGTGCATCCACAATATCTGCCAAGGGATCCTCTTCTGTGGCATCGTCCAGGTCCAAAATGTCTTCCAGTTTACGACGTTTGGCTTCGGCCTTGGTTATTTTTTTGGGCGCCATGGGTATGTGATCCCAACACGTGATACGGAACACAATGTCTGTATTGGGTATTTTTTTAGGGTCTACAATGGTACCTTCTCGCTTGAGCCGATCTGCTCGGTTGCGTCGGGCTTCTGCAACAGTGCGCTGATTGATCTTGTCTATTGACGGCAAAATAATATCAAACTGGTGATCCGTTGCTCTGTCTTGGAACCAGCAGTAGTTGTTTTTGCTAAGGTGAATTTCTTTTAAGATATCTCTGTTGTTGAGATAGTTGACACGTGGTGCCGTTTTGGGTAGTAAAGTCATGAGTGACTGGATCTCCTATATGTATTTATTGTAGCACTTTTACAACATTTGTCAACCTCTTTGTAAAATACGCCGTTTTAGAAATGGGTAAATAAGTGATAGGAATACACAAATGGCAGCAATTTACGACGCTAACGGCAACTATGCAGGCGAAGACAACACCGGTTCTGGTAGCAACGGTGGCACAACGACAGTGGTATCAAATCCACCTAACCCTCCTACGACCAACACAGTACCTAATACCACTACTAATACTAAAAAAGTTGTGTATCAAACTGCCGCAAAAGACTCAGCAGTAAAACCAGCAAGTGACCCCAGTCAGTTTCCTGCATACGACGATACTGGAAATTTACAACCTGGTTTTAAAATCAACGAAGAGACTGGTCAAACATATTATGCCGGGGTAGGCTCAGGTACAAAAGATACCGCAGTAAAACCAGCAAGTGATCCCAGCCAATTTCCAGCATATGATGACAACGGCAATTTACAACCTGGTTTTAAAATCAACAATGAAACAGGTCAGACATACTATGCTGGCGTTGGGCCCGCAACGTCAAAGGCCGCAGTTGATCCAGGCACCGGCGGTGAAGGGTTTAACCTAGGTACACCTGATGGCAATGGCGGCTTTGTTAATGCACAAGGCGACCCGGTTGATTCAAACGGAACACCCATTGCAGGAGTACCACCTACAAAATACTCCAGTCCAGTTAACGATCCTCTTGCTGGACTAACACCAAAACAATTGCAAGACCTTGGCGGTGCTGATCCTACAGATCCTTACATTCGTGCTAGACTAGGCATACCACAACTGCCGGGTTCTACACTGAATGCTACCTCGGGTTTTGGCTTTGGTAACCTTACCACAAACTTGCCCAGCATAGACAATGCATTAGGTACCATCAAGAGTTTGTTCAGTGGTGTACTAGGTGGTGGCACCGGCGGCGGGTCAGGGCTAAGTTCGTTGTTTACTAATTTTTCTGCCACCGTAGGCGGCCTATTTGGTGGCACACCTACTGCTACAACAACTGCCGCAACCACAGGATCAGGCACAGCGGCCTTGGTAGCACCTACGACTCCTTCTACATCTCTTACACCAGTTGACGCAACCACAACAGAAGGCTTTGGAGTACAAGCACCTGTTGATCCAACAACCTTGGAAGGCTTTGGAGTACAAGCACCTGTTGATCCAACCACTACAGAGGGATACGGAGTTCAGGCTACACTACAGACAAGAGGTATTAGTAACAGTAGTACCACTCTCAATGCTGATCAAGCAGATGCATTCTACAATGGCACAGGAACACCTACTGCCGCACAAGTACAGGCACAAGACAAGGAACTGGCTACAGATGCTGCCAAGTTGTATCCCGGCACACAAAACAAAGCATTATTGAACATTGATAAAAGTTATGCGGCCATTGAAGAAAACACAGCAGGTATCGCCAATGCTGAAAAGATTGTGGCTGCAAACAATGCTGAACTAGCTGACCCTGCCACTTCGGATGCACGTCGAGCAGAGTTATTGGCCAACAATGATGCACAACAACAATACATCCAGGTGGCTACAGAAAATTCAGCAATCCAACAAAACGTTATTGAACAAAATGCCAATGTGTATGCGGCTGGCGGCGGCAACGAAGGCGACGGTCGGGCACCTGCACAAGTTAGTGCCCTAACAGACCCTTCGGCGGCAGCCGCTGAAAGTGTATTTGACCCAGGACAAACAATTAATGCTGGAGAAGAAAGTGTATTTGATCCTGCAGGAGTTGATCCCAACACTGATCCATTTGAACAAGCAAGATTTGAAGCACAGTTGGCCAACGACCAACCTGCTGATACTAATTTAGATGTTGATCCACAGACTGACAATGAACTTGCAGTACAAGAAGCATACCAACAAGATCAAAGAGATCAACTGGCATCAGAAAATTTTGTTGAATATCCCCCACCAGTTGATACAAACAACAGTGGCGAAGGATTTGGCAATGTATTTCCAGATGGCTTTGGTGGATTTGTCAATGGCGATGGTCAGCCAGTTGACGCCAATGGATCGTTAATACCTACCGGTGATAATGTAACCCAATCAGCCGCACTGGTTGACCCTGGTACTGGCGGCGAAGGTTTTTCAGTTACCCCAGATGGCAATGGTGGATACACAGATGCAGCCGGAAACCCAGTTGATCAATTTGGCATGCCTATAGAGGCTGTACAACCCACAACCTACCCACCAGCAGATGTTGCAATCGACGGAGTTGGTGTCCAAGAAAATGGTGCTACTGTAGATCTTGGCCAAGGCGCTAACAATGCTGTGGCTGAAGAAGGTGCCCAGACTGCCGCAATGCGAACATCGGCACAAAAACAAGCCACAGTTCAAGCACGTTACAAGCAACCAGGCAACACCGACTGGCGTGTGAGATTGAGCCTTGGTCCAGGCGCCCAATATTTGTATAATGCTACCCCAGCTGGGCCACTGGCACCACTCAAGGCCAATGGTGGTACTGACGGTGTGATATTTCCTTACACACCAAGTATTACCACAACTTATTCAGCCAACTACGAACAGTATGATTTGATACACTCAAACTATCGTGGATTGTTCTACAAAAACTCTCGTGTGGGCGATATTCAATTGCGTGGAACATTCACAGCACAAGACACTACCGAAGCCAACTACCTGTTGGCAGTGATACATTTCTTTAGAAGTGTGACCAAAATGTTCTATGGTCAAGATGCCGAACGCGGCACACCTCCCCCAATCTGTTTGTTGAACGGCTTTGGTGGATACCAGTTTTCGGATCACCCAGTTGTGGTAAGCTCGTTTAATTACACCTTGCCCAATGATGTGGACTACATAAGAACAACCAATCCCAACAACTTTGGTTTGAATTTGGCCAATCGCTACAACCCATCAGGTGCCAGTTTGCCAGCAGGCGGTGCACTGGCTGGTGTGTATAGATTGCTAAATGCCATACCCGGGGGATTATCAAAAGGCGCATTGCCAAGAACTCCGGCACCTAACACAGTGGCAGGCAGTGTCACAAACAATGTGCCAGCCAGCTACGTACCAACCAAGATGGAAATAGACGTTACATTGATACCTGTACAATCACGCAGTCAAGTTAGCCAGCAGTTCAGCCTCAAAGGCTTTGCCAACGGTGACCTACTCAAAGGAGGATTCTGGTAATGGCACAATACGACGCAACCAGTCCATATTTTGAAACTCCTTACAGTCAATTTTTTCTTGACAGTATGGTCAATAGGCCCATACCCAAACAAAGTGACGATTTGACCTTTGTTATTAATACTACCTACCAGTATAGACCAGACCTGTTGGCATTTGACCTGTATGGCATTGCTGGCCTGTGGTGGGTGTTTTATCAACGCAACCCTAACACACTACAAGCACCTCCCATGGATTTCAAATCAGGCACCATGATCTACTTGCCAAAAATTACCACGCTGAAGTCAGCTCTGGGATTCTAATTTATGGCCACAGCTAGTCAAGCCGCACAAGATGATGCACCGCAAGGGCCTAATGCACCCGAGCAGACCCAAGTTGATGAGTTTGGCCGCATAGTACCAATATCAGACAATACTGCACCTACCAACGCAGATACTGTCACAACGTCTGATACAGGTGGTACCACAGGTACTGATGGACCAGTGCGCACTACTGAACAAACGCAAGCCACAGATCCATATGCACAAGGTATCAATGTCAGAGCCGAAGATGGCACACTGTCTAACTCTAGAATAAATCCTGAAACAGGCGAATTGTATGATCCAGGCGGCTTGCCTGGTGGAGTCGACCTAAAAACTCAGCCAGGTGCCGCGGCCCCCCCAGAAGATGGGGTGATGCCCAGTAAAGCAAATACTCAGGCTGACACAAATGCAGCCGGCAATGCATTAAAAATACAACCGCGTCCTAACCCACTAGATCAATTTGCCAGTTACACTTATTCTATATCAGTGTACCTACTGAGTGCCACACAGTACGAAAGACTATTGCGTAGCAAAACAAAAAAGATTGACGGATACTTTTTGCTATTCCAAGATGGCGGAGCACCTGTCAACCGCGGTGGTGAAAAACAAGGCATGGGGACTGCAGACATCTCTGCTGGTGATAGTGGACGTAATCCATTCTTTCCATACGACTACTATATTGATTCACTCACACTAGATACTAGCCCACTAGGCAAAGCCACTGGTGCCAGTCACATGACTGCCACAATGAAACTAGTTGTAAACGAACCCAACGGTATTACACTAATTGACAACTTGTATTCAGCTGTGGCCAATCTACAACAAAAAGATGGCAGCGGCAAAGTCAATTATACTGCGGCTGACTACCTGGCTGTGATACGATTCTATGGACAAGGTGCTGACGGCAATCCTGTACAGGTACACGCCAGCGGTGGCCCTGCAATTGAAAAATTTATACCATTCAAGTTGGCCGCAATCAACTGGAGTATTGGTAGCAAGATGGTTACCTATGAGTGGGACTGTGTGCCGCAAGGACAACTGATTGCAGGGTATACTGCTCGTGGATCTATTCCGCACGATATGCAAATTGCCAGCACCACCGTGGGCAAGTTGTTGGGAGGCACAGTGGCCTATGCTGGTACTGCGTCTGCGGCAGCCAATCCAGGACAATCAACTACAAACAGTTCTGTAGGTTATATAAGTGATGCTGAACAAATTGCAGCCGCTAATCTAGCACCGCCAACTGCCCAGGCCGCACCTACTTCTAAAAAAACTATTACACAAGGACTGATGGGCGCACTCACCAAGTTTCAAGAAGAATTAACTCTGCCACAAAAAGGACAAAGCGAAGCTATATTCAACATAGCCGACAGATACTTCATTAAATTTGTTGATGGTATCGGTTATGATGGCAAGGTAATTCCTGCATCAGCAATTGAAAATGCTGAAATTTTACCACAAAGCCCCAAAAGAGACAATACAACTACCGCGTCTGGACAACCAGCCGCTGGTAAAAACGGCGATGCTAAAAATCTCAATGGCAACCAACAAGCAATAGACAATGCATCTCACACTTTTAGTATCACTGCCGGACAAATGATCACACAGGCTATTGAACTTGCTATTCGTAACAGCAGTTATATTAAAAACCAAGCACTAGTAATGGAAAACAGTGACGGATATCAAGTGCCAAATCCTGACAAAAGAAATTCGCCTATGACATGGTTTAACATTATCATGAGTGCCGCACCACGCCCGGGTGGTATCGATCCCAAGCGCAACGATCATGCGTTTGACATTACCTATATTATTAAGCCTTACCGATTGCAAAATTTCAACAGCAAATATTTTCCACCTAGCAGATTTGCTGGAGTACACAAGAGTTATCCATATTGGTTCACGGGACAAAATACCGCGGTGGTCGAATATCAAGAAACTATGAATGCTTTGTATAGTATCACTGTGAGCGGTAGTGATCCTAAAAATAGTGCGGCAGCAAAAATACGCGAAGCCGCCACTTCGAGCCTGCGTGATATTGCCAAATACAATTACGCTGTGACCAGTGGACAAAGCACTCAAGGTTCTAGTGATACTAGGCTCAATGAAGTTTCAGCCAATGCGGCTGATTATTTGTTCAGCCCTGGTGATCTAGCCAATGCAAAAGTAAAAATCCTTGGCGATCCTGATTGGATACAACAAGGCAGTTTGTTTAAAGAAATCAAAGCAGGTGAAAGTCAAGTGGCCGATGCTACTGGATTTGGAGAAGACGGTAGTATCAGTTTTGAAACCGGAGATGTACTGTTTGAAATAGTATGGCAGCGCCCAGAAGATTATGATCTCAATACAGGTGTAGCAGATCCTTACGGTGGCGGGTACAGTGGCCGTGCCAACAAGTCACGAGAGCCTATCCAGAGCCGAGTATATCAAGTGGTTAAAGTTATTAGTGAATTCAGACAAGGTGCATTCTATCAAACTGTTGAAGGTACTCTATATCAATTCCCATTGCCTAGCAAGAAAAATACAGTTCAAGCATCCAATGGCGGTACTAACAGCACTGAATTAGATAATGCACGGGCACTTACTCAGGCTGGAAATTTAAGTGCTGCCGGTGCAAGAACAAACGCTAATCCTGCCAGTAATCTTCGAACTGCCCAGGCTTTGCAAAATAGAATACAAGGTACAGGCACAACCGATCCACGCTCGTTGTTGAGTGCTGACGGTGGAACAGCGGCCATGATGGGCGCACAACAGTCCGCTGGAAAACAAGCGTCACCTTTGATTCCTTCGTCTACAACAGGGCAAACAACAATAGACGAGAATGGACAAATAGTACCTGTTGGTCGTGCTGGACCACCACAGCCGGTGACAGATGATTACGGCAATCCATTGGATCTATCTCAATCAGTTGGTACAGGTCCACCCAAGTTGCCGGGTGTGGCGCCTGGAGAAGACACATTGACAGATACCCAAATGGCGCAACTGGAAGACGGTATTCCAGCTGGCGGGGACTATCCTGACAGTCCAACAAATCCAAGCAATCAAGAAATTGCTACAGACGGAGGTTAATAAATGGCAGAAAGTGTACAACGCAGTAAAGGGCGTCCCAGTAATTACAAAATGGATCGCGGGGGGGTACCCGCAGAGTTTGGCCCATTTGCTGGAATAGTTATGAGCACAGTGGATCCTGTACGTGCCGGCCGCCTGCGGGTATACATTGATGCATTTGCAGCCGGTACTGATCAAAATATGGAAGATGAAGCAACCTGGACCACGGTAAGTTATTTGCCGTCGTTCTATGGATCAACACCACTGCAAGGCACAGCCAATGCAGGTGAATATGGCAAGTACCCAGGCAATCAAAACAGTTACGGTATGTGGTTTACTCCACCTGACGTGGGGATCACAGTCATGTGTGTGTTTGTCAATGGCGACCGTAGCCAAGGATACTATATCGGTACAATTCCAGATCAAGGCCTAGGTAGAATGGTGCCGGCTCTTGGCTCGGTTCCCAAGGCACAAGCAAAAATACAAAATCAAAATCAAGCAATATATTTTGCAGGTGCCTCGCGCTTGCCTGTAGCCGAAATTAATACCAACAGCACAAAACTTTTTAACAATCCAAGATTTTTTGATGGTATAAAACCTGTTCAAAGTGTAGTAGCACAGGCCTTACTACAACAAGGACTTATAACAGACAACGAACGTGGCACTATAAATTCCAGTAGTCAACGAGAAACTCCCAGCGCAGTATTTGGTGTAAGCACACCCGGAACACCAATTTATTCTGGCGGCATGAAACCCAATGACATCAAAACTAAACTAAACGCAGGAACACTCAAGCCAGGCGATGCACAAGTTATTGGTCGTGTGGGCGGCCATAGCCTAGTAATGGACGACGGCGATCTTGAAGGCGGCGATGCGCTGATACGATTGCGTACCAGTAAAGGTCATCAAATTACCATGAGCGACACCGGAAACTTTTTCTATATCATTCACGCTAACGGACAAACCTGGTTAGAGTTTGGAGTAGAAGGCACAGTAGATGTATACGCTACAAACAGTGTGAACGTTCGTACCAAGGGCGATATCAACTTGCATGCTGATCGTGACATCAATATGTTTGCTGGACGTTATTTAAAAATGAAAAGTATGGAAGATATGCAGATAGAAACTGATACATTTATGAGTATACAGGCTCAGGAAGATATTACTTTATACAGCAAAGACACCATTGGAGTCAAGGCAGATGGCACACTTACACTAAACAGCGCATCAGGTTCTTGGGGCGCTGGCTCTGCACTAGTATTAGAAGCTGACGGAATTGACCTAAACGGCCCGGCCGCAGACGAAGTTGAAAACCCACAACCGTTAACAACAACCTTGTTAGATGATACCGAATGGGACACTAGTATAGGTTGGAAGGTTGTGCCTGAAGGACTTGAAAGTATTGTGACTCGAGCACCCACACACGAACCTTATCCTTACCACAACAAAGGTGTGGATGTCTCGGTCAAGTTTGAAGAAGGCATACCTAGCCCACCCCCAGGATCAGAAGCGTTACCGGACGGGGTAGAAGTACAAGCGGACGCCCCTGCAGAAAATCCACCACCAGAGGAAGGAGTATAGCATGGCTGAATTTACATTTACTGCTCCTGACGGAAAAACATTTACTATTAAAGGACCCGAAAGTCTCACAAGAGATCAAGCTCAAGCAATCTTTGATAAACAACAATCTACTGGTGCATTGGTAGGTCTTGCATCTGGTACTATTTTGTCTGCGCCCACGTCCGACTTGAGCGGTCTATCTAGACTTCAAAACGCAATTTTGCCAAAAGGTGGATTTTACTTCCCAGGGTCAACTTCAACAAAATCAATTGAAACTATTACAAAAACCATTGCTGATTATCCAGTTACTAATCCTATCAACACCGCAGACTTTACAAAGGTTGCCAGCAGTATCACTGGGTCAGGCGCTGTAAGTGGCATCGCGGCCATGAGCATACCCGAAGTAAATGGCGTATTAGCCCAGGCCAAAAATCTAGTGGGCCAGGCCTCGTCAGTGATCAGCAACAGCAAAGGCGTTGGTTCATTTGGTTTTGATGTAAAACAATTAGAAACAGCAGGCTATGTTAAACCTGGCACAAATGCGTTAATGGCAGCCGCCGGAAGTGTGCTGTCAGATGTGGTTAAAAGCCCAGCAGCCTGGACCGGCAAAGATGGCATCAAAGGTGTGGGTGATTTGTTGGGCAGTGATACCAAACAAAGTTTGATACAACAAGATCTTATGACCAAAGGTGTAGCAGGACTAGCAGCCGTGGGTATTCCTGTAGCCGGTTTATCAAGCCAAGGCATTGCAGGCATGGCATTGAATGCGGCCAAAAGTTTGCCCAGTGCAGAAGCATTTGCTAAAGGATTACCCATACCAGGTGATGCAACAGGTGCAATACAATCAGCATTCTCTAGTGCTGTTCGTGATGGTGCATACGCAGTAAACTTGGTTGCTGACAAAATCCCTACAATATTCAAAGAACAAGACGTTCCTATTCCCAAGATTGACACAGTGAATCGTGCCACACTAGATGCGGCTGTTACCAGAATTGTTGGCGATCCAAAAATACCTATTCCCAAATATACCGCTGGTTAAGCACCCATAAATATCATTATGGCACAAACATTCATTGGATTTAACACACAAAATCAATACAAAAAGTTCACACTCACGGACTTTGCCTTGATCAAACGCGACCTGCTAAATGCCTTTAACATACGTCAAGGCCAATTGCCAGGACGTCCTGCATACGGTACTGTGCTATGGGACTTCTTGTTTGAGAACCAATTGGAAGAACTACAAAATTCTATCATAACTGAAGTACAACGGGTAGCCGGCGGCGATCCACGCATCTATATCAGTGATACCCAGGTGTTCCCACAAGAGAATGGCATACTAATTGAACTTGAATTACAAGTAATACCCAGTGACAATGCTCAACGTTTAAGTATTTTCTTTGACTTACAGCAACGTTCGGCATCATACGTATAAACTGAGCGGTTTTTGAATCCCATAAATAAAAGAAGAGGCTCAGTATAATGGCAAAAACAACTAGACAAACAGCGATATTTGGTGTACAAGATTGGAAACAAATCTATCAAACCTATCGCGAAGCAGACTTTCAAAGTTATGATTTTGAAACTCTGCGCAAAAGTTTTGTTGATTACCTGCGCTTGTATTATCCAGAAACATTCAATGACTATATTGAATCATCTGAATACATTGCTCTCTTGGATGTTATTGCGTTCATGGGACAGGCACTGGCCTTCCGCACAGATCTAAACACTCGTGAAAACTACATGGACACAGCCGAGCGCCGTGACTCAGTAGTTCGTTTAGCAAACTTGGTTAGTTACACTGCCAAGCGCAATATTGCCGCACAGGGATTGCTCAAAGTATTTTCAGTTCAAACCACAGAAAATGTAGTAGACTATCAAGGTGTAAATTTAGCAAATTACACAATCAACTGGGCAGATCAGACCAATCCAGATTGGCAAGAACAATTTACAGCAGTCATCAACGCCAGTTTAGTTGATACACAAAAAGTTGGTCGACCAGGTAACAAACAAACTTTATTAGGTGTAGTTACCAGTGAATACGGCATTAATCTAGTGCCTGGATACTTGCCAGTGGTGCCTTATACTGCTACTGTTGACGGCGTGAACATGCCCTTTGAAGCAATGACATCTACGTCAGCAGGCGAAACATATTTGTATGAGCCGCCACCACAAGCAAATGTGCCATTCAATATCTTGTTCCGTAACGATAGCCTGGGTTTTCAATCAGCCAACACCGGTTACTTCTTTATGTTCAAGCAAGGTGTGCTACAGAATCAAGACTTTAATTTGAGTGAAAAAGTCAGCAACCGCACAGTGAACATCAACATCGAAGGCGTCAACAACGAAGACCGTTGGTTGTTTCAATTAGATAATGTGGGCACAGTCAGTCGAGAGTGGGCGTATACTCAAAACATTTACTCAGCTGGTGCAGAACAAACAGCCACAGATCTGCGCCCTATCTATTCAGTAACAAGCCGCACTAACGATCAGATTACCATGGTGTTCGGCGATGGTGTATTCTCAGAAATCCCAGTAGGAACTTTCCGTGCGTATGTTCGCGCAAGTAACGGATTGCAATATATTATTAATCCTGAAGAAATGCAGTCAGTGACTATTCCAATCAGTTACATCAGTCGTTCTGGCAACTTAGAAACACTAACGTTTACTTGTGGCATTACTCAACCAGTAAGTAACAGCCAAGCACGTGAGCCAATTGAAGCTATTAAGCAACGTGCTCCTGCAAGATATTACACCCAAGACCGTATGGTCAATGGCGAGGATTACAACCTTTTTCCATATACACAATACAATTCTATTGTTAAGTCAAAAGCTCTCAACCGTGCTAGTATTGGCACAAGTCGTTATCTTGATTTGGTTGATAATACTGGCAAATACAGTTCAACTAATACTTTCGGTAGTGACGGCGGATTATGGGAACAGAATATCCTTCCTACTGTGTTGTTTTCGTGGACCAACCGCAATGAGATAGCCGACTTTGTTACTAATCAAGTACAGCCATCAATTGCAACAACTACAATGCGGCAGTTTTACTATGAAAACTTTCCCAGGGTCACAGCCACTACCTTGCCCACATATGGTGGTACCGTCTGGGTACCTGGTGCAAGCTGGACACAAAGTACCACACTGGCCAACGAAACCACAGGATACTTTAAAAATGATGTTTACTCTGTTCAATGGCCTACCGGTTCGCCTATTCCAGTGGGTACAACCACAACCACAGCATTCAAATATGTGGCCGTAGGTAGCCTGATCAAGTTTGTTCCTCCTGCTGGTTATTACTTTGACAAGAACAATAAACTACAACAAGGTGTTCCAACTGCCGCAGATCAAAAGTTAGAAATTTGGGCTAGTCCAATCAGCATTGTTGGTAATGGATATAATAATGGTCTTGGCAATCTTACTTCAGGCGCCGGTCCTGTTGCACTTAATAATTTTGTGCCTACCGGTGCATTAGTTAACACAATTATTCCATTGTTTGTTACAGATCTACCGGTATCGGTAGAGCAAAGTATTGCCGAACAAATTTTGTTAAATCGCAACTTTGGTTTGGGCTATGACAACAACGGCGATATTACTGGTACTCCATATTCGTGGTATTTGATTTCTAGCACTAACTTGGCACAAGATAGTACCTGGAGTCAACAGTATGCCGGCAACACATCGGGCGCTAACTTAGATGCAAGTTGGTTAATACAATTTGTTGTGCAAAATCAAAATTACACAACTACCTTCCGCGGCCTGGCATACTCGTTTGGATCAGTTATCCAAACACGTTTCTTCTACTATAGCAATGGACAAATTTACGACAGCCGTACAGGCACGGTGATCAAGGACTTTATTAATGTATTGGCAGTGAACACCCGGCCTGACTCCACTGACCATTTACCAGGCGATATCTATATGACTATTACTGGACAACCGGTGGAAAGTGATGGCTATGTTGACGACTTCCAGGTGTTAGTAGGCTACCGTGATAACGACAACGATGGTGTGCCGGATAATCCAGATTTCTTTAGTGAAATTGTTGCGCCTACTACTAACCCAACACAGAAGTACGTGTACTTACAAAAGACGGTGGACTTCGACAACCTACAACGCTACCTATTGGTAGAGCCGGGCTTGGTTACCAGCGACTACGGTACATACGACGAAATTGAATTGCAAAAAAGCGCCTGGACACCAGGGCAAGTATTTTATGCCTATGAGCAAAGTGCCTTTTACCAATTATCAGTAAGTTATACTGGTGCCAGAACTTTGATCAATGTCACTAATGAATGGATTGCCAGAACTGGGCGTCAAAGTTTATATTTCCAATATAGACATAATGCTCCACTGACAGCCAGAATTGATCCAGGCACTACCAATATCATTGACCTGTATGTTGTGACATTGAGCTATTATACTGCCTATCAAAACTGGATCCGTGACACAACAGGTACTGTGATGGAACCTGATGTGCCCACTATTGATGAACTATCAACCGAGTACCAAGGCTTGCAAAATTACAAAATGTTGAGCGACAATATTATTTTGAACTCGGTAGTATTCAAGCCTTTGTTTGGCCAGAAAGCCTCACAAGAATTACGTGCCACAATCAAAGTGATTCGTGCTCAAGGAAGCACTGCCAGTACCAGTGAGATCAAGAGTAGTGTGGTAGCCTCAATGAACACATACTTTAGCATAGACAAGTGGAACTTTGGTGACACATTTTATTTCTCTGAACTGGCAGCCTACTTGCATAGAGAGCTTGGAACAATTATCAGTTCAGTGGTCTTGGTACCACTCAACAGTCAAAAGAGTTTTGGTGATCTATATGAAATACGTTCAGCACCAAACGAAATATTTGTAAATGGTGCAACAATCAACAACATTGAAGTTATTGAAGCATTGACCAGTACCAACTTGCGTACCGCACCTGGTAGCGGAGTAGTTTAATGGCCAACACACGTAGCGTAGATTTTCTTCCTGAAATTTTTCAGACCGATGCCAACAAGCAATTCTTGGCTGCCACACTTGACCAACTGATTCAAGAGCCTAACTTTAGAAAAACACAAGGCTTTATTGGTCGTACTGTTGGTCCGGGCATAAACCCCAACGACAAATATGTAATTGAACCCACCAAGACACGAGCTGACTATCAGCTTGAACCGGGCGTGGTCAGTCTTGTGCCTGATTCTAGCACTATTAAAAATGCCATTACATATCCTGGCATCAACGATGCTGTGGGGTTCCAAGGTGGCAACAGTGGTCGCCCAGATAGACTGTATTCAAGCGAATATTATACCTGGGATCCGTTTGTTGACTTTGATGCATTTATAAACTTTAGTCAATACTATTGGATTCCAGGCGGCCCTGCGGCAGTAAGTGTTAGTTCTACTGGAATACCTACCACTGCTAACTACGTGGTCACAACCAATGGCAATGCCTACAACTTCTCAGGTGTAATTGGCAACAACCCTGTAATCGAATTGGTGCGTGGCGGCAGTTACACTTTCCAGGTCACTGACCAATTTTGGATTCAGGCAGCACCGGGAATCGCAGGTACCATGCCTGCCACTCCTAACATCAGCTCAAGAGATGTTTATGGGGTAGCTGACAACGGTACTAGTTCTGGTACTGTGGTATTCAATGCACCACTCAAAGACGCACAAAGTTTTTATTATAACCTAAACAGCATTGGCACCATTGACTTGGTAACTAACTTACAGTTTGATCAAATCAATAATCGATCACTAACAGACTTTATTTTAGAATATGGCGGCATAGATGGCATTACCAATCTAAACAACCGCACATTGATATTCACCAACCCTATTACTGATGCCGAAGCAGGCGGCTGGCAACGCACTACTTTTTTTGATCCGTTGGCAGCCGGTGCAGCCAACAATGGATTGGTTGGTAGTTATGACACCACAACATTTAGTCAAACAACAGACATACCACCAGAAGACAGATATCAAGTCTGGACCATTACCTATGTAGATAATGGCGGTGTTACCTACATCAACCTAAGCAAAACGTCAGATATTGCAAATCTTAATAAATTTAACATCAGCTATGGTGCCGTATACAGCAATACTCAGTGGTACAAAGATGCAGTAGGAGCATTTCAACAGATTCCTTTACTGACTGCGGTACAAGACACATTGTACTATCAGTCTGGAACTAACTCAGAAATCTTTGGGCGAATTGTACTAGTTGAACCGGGCAATAGTAGCACTCTTGACATTGATAATATTATTGGTAAAAAAACATATACAAGTCCTAACGGGGTAACATTTACCAATGGTCTCAAAGTAAAATTTACTGGCGATGTTGTTCCTGCCAGCTATGCTTCGGGAACTAGTAGTTTTCAATGTACTGCTACTGAAGCTGGCACAAACTATATCACCTACTACAATGCTACTCATTTGTATGTAGGACAAGCAGTTGTATTCTTAACACCAACACTGGGCGGCTTGACCGCTGGTACAACATACTATGTGAGATCAATTGCGGCCAGTGGAATCAAGTTTACAGTAAGTGCAGTGCCTAATGGCCCAGCGGTAACGTTGTTAAACGGCACAGGCACAATGAATTCAATTGCCATTAGCGATCACGAATACTATGTGAGTGGTGTTGGCTCAGCAATTGATCTATTGCCAGTTGAAGACTTTGCAGTCTACGAAAGTTATGCTTCAGATTACAATGACAGCACAATTGCAGTAGAACCAGGGGATATAGATTACTTGACCATTAGTCGTGCCAGCCGAGACTTAAATGCCTGGACAAGAAGTAACCGCTGGTTCCACATTGATGTAATCAATGCCACAGCCAAATACAACAACACAGTCGCCGACCTAGACAATAATTTTAGAGCCAAGCGGCCAATCATACAGTTCCGTCCAGGTATTCGTTTATGGAATATGGGTACCAAAGGCAAAGCACCAGTGGATATCATTGACTTTGCAGAAACTGATGCGTTTTCAAACGTAGAAGGCACCACCAGTTACACCACCAATGGTTACACATTGGTTGAAGGGTCGCGAGTTATATTTGCCGCGGACACTGATCTCAGTGTGCGTGATAAAATTTATGTGGTAAGTTTTGCAACCCCAGATACTATACCGCCACTTATATCACAGCCAATTATCGTGTTGACCGAAGCCGCAGACGGTGCAGTACAGCTAGATGAATCTACTGTTTGTTTGAACGGTGAAACCATTGCTGGAAAAACATTTTGGTACGATGGAACTGCTTGGATCCAGGCACAACAAAAGACTGCAGTTCAACAGGCACCTTTGTACAATGTGTATGACACGGAAGGTGTGAGCTTTGGCAACAAAGTCAAATACCAATCAAGTGACTTTACAGGATCAAAATTATTCAGTTATGCTGTGGGCGACACAACCATTCTTGATCCTGTATTGCAATTCCCCTTACAATATCTAAACATCAACAACGTTGGTGATATTTTGTTTGACAATAACTTGTATGTTGACACGTTCACTTATACTATTGACAATGTAAGTACTACCTATCCTATCAGTTCTGGTGCCGCTAGAGAGTACGAAGATCGAGTAACATATCATAAACTGATTGGTTGGCAAACTGCGGCTGTAACACAGCAAATTTATCAACAATTTAAGTTTACCTATACAGGGCAAACTCTTAAACTTGATGTTCCAGTATTAGCACAATCATCGATTGCATTTCCTGTAATAAAAGTTTATGTTGGTAGTGTGTTTATTGAACCAAGTATGTACACTTATACTGTGGGAACAGATAACACAGTTATTACATTAACTGATATATATCTACCCACAGATGTTATTGAAGTATTGGCATTAAGCGACCAAACCAGCAATGTGGGATTTTATCAAGTACCCAACAACTTACAAAGCAATCCTTTCAATTCAAACAGTCCTGCATTTACATTGGGCACCATACGCACACACTATGAAAGTATCTGTGAAAATCTATTGACCTTAACTGGACCAATCAACGGATCAAACAACAGCAGAGACCTTGGCAACATCATTCCTTACGGATTAGAAATTCTACAACAAAGTAGCCCGTTAACTTTGGCCGGCTACTTTATGCGTAGTCCTAGTTACAACATATTTGAATCATTACAATACAACAGTCGCGAATATATCAAGTTCAAAGCACAGATGCTGGATGCTGTGTTGATTCAAAATAACATTGCGCTTAAAACTACCTCTAGTATTCTTGATCAGGCCATACAAGATATCACTTTAGGAAAATTAGATACCCAACCATTCTATTGGGGCGATATGATTCCCCAAGGTGTTACAACTTATAGTAATACCTATACTGTGGGCCTAACAACTCGGGCCACATTTGATACTGTACAGGTGTACAACTACACATCATCTAACTATCTTGGTCTTTGTGTATATCTAAACAATGATATTTTAACAAGAGACAAAGATTATGTTGTGGCGGTAGACGGTCCACGTTTGACAATATCGGCTACACTTGCTATTGGCGATACTGTTATTATCAACGAATACAACGCCACCTACGGAAGTTTTGTACCTAATACGCCTAGTAAAATGGGGTTATATCCAAAATGGCAACCAGAAATCACAACCTTGGTAACCTCAAACGGTACAGGTGAATTTATCATCGGCCACGACGGTAGTGAAACTCCGGTGTTTGGTGACATTCGTGATCAGGTGTTGTTAGAATTTGAAACTAGAATTTACAGCAACATCAAACAAGATGGCAATCCTGTACCACTCACTGTGGAAGATGTGTTACCTGGACAGTTCCGTGACACTGGATATACCTTTGAAGAAATCAATACTATTTTTGGCACAGATCTATTGAGTTATTGCGGATGGAACAAGTTAAACTATAACGAACAAGTGTTTAGTGCCACCAATGAATTTACATGGAACTATACCAGTGATACCAACAAACTCAATAAGCAAAATTTACTAGGCGCCTGGCGCGGTATCTATCGCTACTTTTACGACACGCAACAACCCAGTTACTCACCTTGGGAAATGTTGGGATTAGAAGTTGAACCCTCATGGTGGGTCGGCCGTTATGGTCCAGCTCCATATACCGCTGACAACTTGGTGTTGTGGGATGACCTAGAAGCTGGTCTTGTGGCTGATCCGGTTGCACCTTACTACAAACCCAAATACTCAAGACCTGGCTTAACTTCGGTTATTCCCACAGGAGGTGAAGGTGAACTATTGAGCCCACGAGATAGTGTTGTGGGAGGCGTACCATTAAATCAAAACATCAGTTCTAGATACCAAAAGAGTTGGGCAATTGGCGACGGTGGCCCAGTTGAAGCATCTTGGTGGAACTCTAGTGGATATCCATTCTCGGTAATGCATGTATTGGCAGTGACTCGTCCTGCCAAGTTCTTTGCGCTGTTTGCTGATCGAGATTTATATAAATTTGATACTGACTATAATCAGTTCCTTTACAATCAACGTTATAGACTAGATGCCAACGGTATTGAAGTGTATGGCAATGGCACTAGCAAGGCCAGTTACATCAACTGGATTGTGGATTACAATAGACAAACTGGCATAGACTCAACTGATTTGTTAACGGCTGACCTCAAGGCGCTGGATGTTAGATTGTGTTACAGAATGGCCAGTTATTCAGACAAACAATATATTAAATTGTTGACTGAAAAATCTAGTCCTAACAGTACCAATACAACACTAACAATCCCAGACGAAAGTTACAACATCTTGTTGTACAAAAACCAACCATTTGATCAAATTAGGTACAGTAGTGTAGCAGTACAAAAGGTAGATGGCGGCGGCGGCTATGCCGTATTTGGATACGGTTCATCACAGGCCTATTTTGAAATACTACAAAGTCAAGCAGTAGGAAAATTACAAGAATACAGTGCCGGTGGTATTACTGTACGAGTACCAACTTTTTATTCAAATAACGTAACACAAGTTCCTTATGGATTTGTGTTTGCAAACGAAACTGCGGTGAGTGATTTCTTGCTCAGTTACGGAAAACTATTAGAAAAACAAGGCTTAACATTTACTAATATAGTTAATGGTTATATTCTTGATTGGTCAAGAATGGTCAATGAGTTCCTGTATTGGAGTCAACAAGGTTGGGGTTCTAATGCTATTATTAATTTAAATCCACTGGCTATGGGGCTGACTGTTACTCGCCCAGGTGCTGTAGTAGATAGCATTGTAACTGAGACCAGCGAAAACTTATTGCTAGACCAAAATTCAAATGAAATCCCCACCCGGACTCTGAACGTTGTTCGATTAGGCAATACCTTTACTATACAACCATTGAGCACACAAAGTATCAGTTACATCAACTTAAGATTTACTAATTTTGAACATATGATTGTATTAAGTAACAAGAGTGTGTTTGGAGACTTAATTTACGATCCTATAACTGGGGCAAGACAAAATAGATTAAACCTTGTGGCAGTTACTACCAATGACTGGAATGGATCGGTAGATACTCCAGGATTTATTTTAAATCAAGACAACGTCCAAGAGTGGACTGGACTAAAACGATACACCAAAGGACAAATTGTCAAGTACAAAAATGTGTATTGGTCGGCATTGACCATTGTTCAGCCTAGCACAAAGTTTGACTTCAATGTCTGGGCACAAAGCAACTACAATCAAATTCAACTCGGACTGTTACCTAACTTGGCCAACAAGGCCGATCAATTGGCCAATAGTTACAACATCAACGCCGCAAACATTGAGACTGACAATGATTTATTGGCATATGGTCTGATAGGATTTAAACCACGACAATATCTAGCCGCATTGAACCTTGACGATGTGAGTCAAGTAAACGTGTATCGTCAGTTTTTGGGAACCAAAGGCACCATCTTAGCCGCTGATCTTTTCAAAGCAGCCAATCTAGGCAAAGAAGCCGCCGACTACACCATCTACGAAAACTGGGCAGTGCAACGTGCGGTGTATGGTGCTAATGCTAATCGTAGTTTCCTTGAGTTGCGTTTGGATAGAGCACTATTAAGTTCTAATCCTAGTCTGGTACAAGTTACAGTACCACAAGAACCAAGTCAAGCAGATCAACAAATATATCTAACTGATGTGTGGCGCTCAAGTTATAAACTTACCAGTACTGACATTCTTCCTACCACAACTGAACTGCCAACTGATATTGGATTGCCGACTGCCGGGTATGTGAGTCTTGACGACACTGATATCACAGTGTTTGACATTGCAAATCCAAGCAGTCTTGCTGCCAATATAGACAAAATTGAAGTAGGTACTAGCATTTGGGTTGCCAAGATTAACAATTATGACTGGGGCATCTATCGTGCCCAGGCAGTGCCAGGGCAAATCCAGCACGTCTGTGATAACTTAAATGGCACAAGTCGTGTGATCTTTAACGACCAACACAAATTAAGTGTTGGCGATAAACTAATCATCAAATTCTTTGATACTGAAATCAATGGAGTATACACAGTACTTGGCGTGCCAAATCTTGACACAGTGAATATTGCATTTACATTTACTAGCAACCGTTCTGTGGCCAATGGATCGGGAATTGGATTTACTTTACAAACCACAAGAATAAGTCAGGCCAGCGATGTTGACACGTTGCCGTACGCATTGAATATTTTGCCAGGTGCCAAAGTTTGGGTTGACGACAATGGTGCAGGGCTATGGGAAGTACTACAAAAGAACAATGTATTCTCAAGCATCATTGCATTAAATCCTGTACTATTAGACGCCAACGAACAATACGGCCAAAGTGTTGCTCAGGCTAGAAATAAACTGGCCGCCTTGGTAGGCAGTCCAAATTATGGATTTAATACCGGCACCACAAAAGGTGCAATATATGTGTATGTCAAGAGCTATGGCGATCAATACACTCCAGTAAGCCCAGTGGGTCAAGGTGATGCTATCCTTACATTAGATGTAACAGGTGTACGCGGATATGGTAATGCTGTGGACTTTGGCAATCAAAATTGGGCAGTAGCAGGTGCAAGTGCCAGTTTAGGGTCCGGTAGTCAAGCCAACAACGGTTATGCCTGTGTGATTTATCGTGATCCACAACTGGGAGCACCTGGGGTCATTCCTTATGGTCAATGGCAGTTGCTCACTCAACCCGCAGGCTATGGAACACTACTAACTGGCGCAGGCGAGTTTGGTTATTCAGTAGCAATGAGTTTAGATGAACGTTGGATGTATATTGGTGCTCCAGGCCTAAACAGTATACACGCCTACGGGTATGTTGATTGGCAAAGTCAGTTTATCAAAGTTTTTGCTGATGGCACAACAACTTCTTATGCTATAAACAGTACTATTCAAATCAACAACGAGTACCAACTCAAGGTAACTTTGAATGGACAAGTACAAACAGTCAATGTTGATTACACCATTGACAATAACTTTAATATTGTTACATTCACATCTATTCCTGGCAAAACTACTGCTGGAGGGTTTAACATTGGGACAACATATACTATTTTAACCGTGGGAACCACGGACTATGTGGCAATTGGTGCAAGTTCAAACACAGTAGGAGTCACATTTGTTGCTACTGGTGTTGGATCCGGCACAGGAACAGCCGTTGCTAATATAATAATTGAATTTGCACGATACAACAGTTTCCAAATTCCATACACTGTATCAACATACAACCTTGCTGGAGTTTCCTCGTCGCTGCCGGGATTGTTCACTGCCACAAACATTTATTCGTTTAGTATCACAGTTGATGGAACACTATTACGTCCCAATATTGATTATACATTCTCTGGCACAACTGTAACATTTACTGGATCTTATATCAGCAGTAATATTATAGTTGTAAAAGCCGAAGGCTATTTTGAATATGTAAACACGTTGACAGTGGCTGGGCTTGGCGCAACAGATCGTTTTGGTCACAGCATTTCTTGCACCACAGACGGTCGTCAGGTCATGGTAGGTACACCTTATACCACAGTCAACGGCAATGCAGAAGCTGGACAAGTTTACGTATTTGATCGCAATGTACAACGATTCATCTATGGTGAAGATCCATCTAGCGTGAGCTTCACAGTATTAGGAACTACCCCAACTGCACCTGTAAGCGTGATTGTCAACAACGAATTCTACATCAATCAAACCAACAGCGTGATCAACGCCCCGGACTCGTTCACAGTAAGTGGTAACACAGTTACAATCTTTGCGGACTTGCAGGTGGGTGATATAGTTGAGATTGAAACTAACCAGTTTAACCTGTTGCAAACAGTCGCACAAAACACAGCGGCCAACTATTCAAACTTTGGTCAGGCCGTGGCCATCTGTGACAACAACTGTAGCCTGTATGTGGGCGAGCCACAGAGTAGTGTGCAAATATTCAAAGGCGGCATAGTTGAACGTTTTGTAAATCAAAGTCGTATCTACGGCACAATCACTGCCACAGTGGCCAATCCTGTGCTGACCGTGGGCAATACTCTAAGAGTCAACAACCAGGATGTGATGTTGACTGGTACCACAGTGGCAAGTTTGGCCACAGCCATCAACAACACAGTGCCAAACGTGCTGGCCACAGTAAGCACCACAGGCTATCTCACAATCAGTGTTAAAAATTCTGACGCTGCCGCACCATTTAACAAAGTGCAAGTGGCTCCAGGCAGTGTAGGCACAGCGTTTACTACATTAGGATTTAATACATTTGCCTGGACACAATCAATCACCAGCCCGTACCCAGTAGAGTATGCAGGCTTTGGCAGTGCTATCAGTATCAACGACAATGCTATTAACTTAGTAGTTGGCGCACCACGTGGTACATTATATCTTGAAACTGTATTTGATGATGGCACAACATATTTTGATGCTGGCAGTACCATATTTTTCTCGGTAATCATTCAAAGCGGCGCAATTTATACATTTGATTATTTGCCTAGCAATTCATTGAGCATAACCAATCCAGGTAAGTTTGTGTTTGGACAACAGGTCAACAATAGTCAGGTTGGACCATACGATCAATTCGGAGCGGCAGTGAATTATACTTCGGGTGTGCTAATGGTTGGCGCACCAAAAGATGATGCTGGCGATAGTGCAGCCAACTTTGGTGCTGTGTTTGTGTTTGAGAACCCAACCAATTCACCGGCCTGGGCTGTGGTAGAAATTGAACAACCCACAGTTGATATTCGACTGTTGAATAGTGTGTTCTTGTATGATAGAATCACCAGTGCTAGAACAGAGTTCTTGGACTTTATCAACCCGTTGCAAGGCAAGATTCTTGGCGCGGCCCGCGCCAATATTGATTATGTTAGTGCAGTAGATCCTGCCTCTTACAATACCGGTAGCACAAACTTAAACAACACCACATGGTTTGCAAGCCACGTGGGAGAAATTTGGTGGGATATTAGTTCGGTAAGATTTATTGATCCTAACCAAGATTCAATCACATACGCCAGCCGTCGTTGGGCACAACTATTCCCTGGTAGCACAGTTGATGTGTATCAATGGGTGCAAAGCAATACACCGCCTGCAAACTATGTTGGTGAGGGCACGCCTTTAAATACAACATCTTATACTATAAACAGCAATCTATCACAAGATGGAACATTTGCTACCTATTATTATTTCTGGGTGCGTGGTATTACTGTGACATCCTCGCAACTTGGCAAAACATTGCCAGCAAGTACAGTTGCATCCTACATTACCGATCCCAAGGCCAGTGGTATTCCTTATATGGCACCAATCAATGCCAGTACAATTGCATTGTACAACAGTGCGGACTACATCAGCGCCAGCGATACTATCATTAGTATTGAATATGATCGTGAGTATAATAATGATAACGTTCACGTTGAATATGAGTTAATCCCACAAGATCGTGCTGACGGTTTCTTGAGCGATAATTTGTATCGCAAACTTCAAGATAGTTTTTGCGGTGTAGATACATTTGGCAACAAAGTACCTGACCCTAACCTTGGCCCGTCGGAGCGTTATGGGGTTCAGTTCCGTCCGCGTCAGAGTATGTTTGTGGATCGCTTCCTTGCATTGAAAAACTATTTGAAGCGGGTGAATGCAGTATTAGCACAGTATCCTATTAGTGAAAGTAGATCATTCTATCTGCTCAACAGTAGCGAACCTATTCCTCCGCAGACTGTGGTAGTTGATAGCGTGACTGAAACTCTGTGGGATCTACAGGTAGCCAACCTAGAGATACTGAGTTTTCAAACCCCATACTGGAGTAATCCCAACGGATCTATTCCACTAGGTTACAAATACCTTGTGGCCACTGACAGTCTCAATCGCGGCCTGTGGACAATCTACACAGTTGAAGAAAGTGATACCGCACCTGGCACAAGAGTATTAACTCTAACTCGGGTGCAAGGATACAACACACCAGATTACTGGAGTTATATCAATTGGTATCGTCCTGGTTACAATTCTAGTACCAAGGTTGTGGCAGAAGTTGCTACTTATTCAGTGTTGGCAACCCTTACTGTTCCTATTGGTAGCAGTGTCAAAGTCACTGCTAATGCTCAAGGCAAATTTGAAATTTATTTGTTGACTGATCTAGGATGGGAACGAGTTGCATTGCAAGACGGCACCATTGAATTCTCTGCTGAATTATGGGACTACGCACTAGGACGCTTTGGATTTGACGTTGAAGTTTTTGATGCTCAATATTTTGATCAAGAGCCCGTGACAGAAACTCGCAAAATCATTCAGGCCATCAATCAAGAACTACTAATAGATGATCTTGCTATCCAACGCAACAAAGCCTTGGTGCTAATGTTTAACTTTGTGTTGAGTGAATTTTCAGCACCAGAGTGGCTGGTCAAGACCAGTTTGATTGATGTGGATCACAGAATTCGTCAACTGATTCCGTATCAAAACTATGTGATTGACAACCAGGAGTTTGTACAAGACTATATCCAAGAAGTCAAACCATATCACGTTAGTGTTCGCGAGTTCAATCTAAAGTACACTGGCTTTGACGAGTTTTTTGGTGATCTAACTGACTTTGATTTGCCGGCATATTACAATACCGCGTTAGAAGTACCTACGTTTACAAGTCCAATCTTGTTGCCATATGCTCACGGCGATGCGTTTAATTCTCAAACAAATACACAAAGCGATTTGCCCGCAACCAGTGCTGTATGGACCACTTGGCCTTACAATCAGTGGTATAGCAATTATTTGTTAGTATTGGATAGCGTAGAAATTATTGACAGCGGCTCGGGGTATACAGAACCACCTCTAGTGGTTATCACAGGTGATGCTGTTGAGTCAGCTGAAGCAGTTGCAATTATTAACAGTTTAGGAAAAGTAGTTGCAGTAAACGTTACAAATCCAGGATCTGGATATAGCCAAACACCTGCTATCACATTTGACGGTGGCAACGGAACGGAAGCCCGTGCCTATGCCAGAATGAACAACAATCTTGTGCGTAGTTTTCGCACAGTAATAAAATACGACAGATTCCAATACTTCAGTGATGTAATGACCTGGAACCCAGATGGAACATATCAATCTGGTATGTTGGTACGATATGAAGATCGCGTATGGCAAGCCACACCTGCTGATTCAACCGCAGTAGTTGGCCCTGCATTTAATCTTGAAGATTGGACTGTAGTACCTGCTAGAAACTTAACAGGTGTTGATCGTACCATGGGATACTATGTACCTGGAGTTAATCAGCCAGGACTTGAGTTACCATTGTTAATTGATGGAGTTGACTACCCTGGCGTACAGGTGTACGGCGACTACTTCTTGCGCGATCCTTTAAGTATAGATGCTACCTACTCTAGTGAATTTACAGACACTACACTAGGCGACCTGCCTACAGACATCAATATAGATGGCGGCGAATTCATTGGCTTGTATGAAGGGCACTCACCTGAAGAATTGATCAACGGTGCAGAATTTGATACCCTTGACTTCCGTGTTTACACACGCCCTGGTGCTGACTGGAACAGAGACGGACACGGTTTCCAATGGAGCACAGTGCGCTACACATATGACCCTGCTATTGCACTTGAATACAGTTGGGCAAATGTGGTTGATCACCCAGTAGAAGTATTAGTAAGCGATATTACTACAGGAAAAGATCTCACACGTGATGTTGATTACACTATTGACTGGGTTAATCAAACTGTAGTACCAGTGACAGTATCATCAGGCGACCAATTCCAAATCAATGTGTTTGAATTAGGTGGTGGCAGCCAATTATATCGCGCCAACTATATTGGCGGAGACATTGGAGAGACTGTGATAATTCCAGTCAACTCTGCTGAAATTACCAGTGTGGCTGTTTTTATAAATGGCAGCATCATTAGTGGTGTGAGTTGGATTCCATATACTGAAAGTACCGCTTGGAACATCCTAGATACCTATAACACTCTAGACGTTGTCAACGACAGCGGCAATTACTATCGTGCGCTACAAACTGTACCAGTTGGCACAAGCATCTCTAATCCTTTGTACTGGCTTGAATTTACCCCAACTTTACAAAGTCTAGTTGACCTTGGTACTGATCCTGGCCTAACCGATGGTGTTGCCTTGGTGGCATTTGGAGTAAACACCATTGATGCTGGCAATTTTGTAATAGGCAAATCATATACAATTACCGAAGTGGGCACAACCAACTGGACAGCAATTAGCGCCGCATCCAGTACATTAAGTGTTAGTTTTATTGCCACTGGAATTGGATCTGGTACTGGAAATGCATCTACAGCATATTCGTGGAGTACTCCACAAACACAGTATACTGTAGCTGACAGCAGTATTGTAACTAACAAAACCATAGTTTTAACCAATAGTCTACAAGGATCAAATTCAGTCAACGCAGTGGTCACACGCAATGGTCTGAGACTAAGGCCAGCTGAAGGTATTGAATGGATCGGCGATGATTCCAGTGTGAGCTTTGGATTGCCACAACGCGGTGGATACAGCCAACAAATTATCAATCCAACAACAGATATAAGCGTCTGGGTTGACAACATACTACAAGTGCAAAATGCCGGCGCCACAGTAGGAACATATAGTGTGACCAACTGGACAGGTAGCAACACGCCAGGACGTCAGGTGGTGTTCACTACTCCTCCGGTCAGCGGCGCAAGAATTTTAATTGCTGTAAGCACCGTGGCAGATTATATAATTGTTGGCAATCAGTTACAAGTTAGAGCCACCGTCAATTTGAATGACATATTTGGTATTACTACCTGGAATGATACTGCACAATTATGGCCATTGACCTTGGTGTTTCAAGGTCCAATTACTTCAGGCCTAACAATTACAGAACCTTATGATAGCACAGTTTATTCTCCAGCCACAACTGATTTTACTTCCGGATCGTTTGACTACGCTGTAGGTACTTCTGTCGCCTCAAATGATTTCTATCTAGAACGAAGTTTAAACAATGCCAGTAGACTGTGGGTTACATTAGATGGTTACAGATTGTTTGAAGGTGTGGATTACTCTGTCCAAGGCGATTACTTAATTTTAGCCAGTGGTGCAATTGGCGCATCTCAAGTTATGGTAATTGAAGAATTTACCAATAGCGTTGTGCCAGAAGCAATGGCTTTCCGCATATTCCAAGACATGCGTGGAGTGCAGGCAACCTATAGAATTACTGAGGCTACAACCACAACTCTAGCACAAGATTTGTCAAGCACTGCTGATATTATTTACGTAACAGATGCAAGTCGTTTAAGCACCCCTGATTTAGTGTTAGGAATCTTTGGCGTAATCACAATCAACGGCGAGCGTATCATGTACCGCGAAAGAAGTACAGCACTCAATACAATTTCGAGCCTGTTGCGAGGAACCGCAGGAACCAGTGCAGCCGATCACACTACTGGTGCTAGTGTATATGATATGGGACGTAACAATTTATTGCCTATAAAGTATCAAGATTCAGTTGTAAGCGATTCAAGCATGGGTGATGATAGCACTACAATATTCTACGCACCAAGCATAGCATTTGCTGACTTTGCGGATTCCACAGTGGAAACAGATGCAGTTGAAGTATATGTAGGCGGCGAACGCCAATATGCTTATAGCGATACCTCAGCGACCAGTCGATACCGTTATTTTATAACAGACTACGATCCGTTGGCAGTGGAGTTTGTTATAGACGATGCTGTATCTCCACCGTTAACTGCCCCTGCCGCAGGCGCAGAAGTTACAATTTTGGTGCGCCAGGGTCTTAATTGGTACGCACAGGGAGATGGCACAGCCAGCGATGGAATTGCGCTACAAGATACCAATACCCAAGCCGCAAGGTTCTTGCGTGGCTTATAAACAAGGTAAATAAAAGACCATGTCAAATACACAGCAAAATCAACAAGTTGAGCCCAAAAAAGAGCAAAAGCTCAGCAAACCCAACGAAACCGGCACTGTCAACGTGCAGGGATACTTCAGAGTGTTTGATCCAAAAACACAAAAGACTTACGTGGAGGGGCGAGCATGATTGAGCCTGGACTAGCAAAAATTTCAGGGCATGTCAAGATCTATGACCCTGCAAGCGGTGAAATATTCTATGATGATCACAACGCCATTCACTATGAAAACATTTCAGTAGCAATGGCCCAAAGCCTAGCAGATCGTAATCTGGGCTACATTTATCAAATGGCATTTGGCAATGGCGGCAGTAGTGTAGACCCCACAGGTGTTATTACATATTTGCCCCCAAATACCACAGGACAGAACGCTGACTTGTATAACCAAACATACCAAAAAGTAGTAGACGACAACTCAGCCGCTGATACAGACCCCGAAAACAACAAAATGACTGTGTTACACACAGCAGGTAATCTTTACACTGATATCCTGGTAACTTGTTTGTTGGACTACGGTGAACCCCCACAACAGCAAGCATTTGACAATTCTACCAATTACAACGGTGAATACGTGTTTGATGAGCTGGGACTTAAAACTTGGAACGGTAGCGCAGATAATCTGCGCCTGATTACACACGTGATTTTTCACCCGGTACAAAAGAGCTTGAATCGACAAATTCAGATTGATTACACGCTTAGAATACAGACCTTGAGCAATATCAACGCTGTATAAATATAGAAACAGGAAACTGAAATGGCATATACAATTAATCTTACAGACGGAACAGTTTTTGCTACCGTCAACGATGGAACCATAAACACCGCCAGTAGCATGACGCTAGTGGGTAAAAACTATGCTGGGTACGGGCAGTTCTTAGATGATAACTTTATACACCTGCTTGAAAATGGATCAAATACCACCGCCCCGCCAGCACCATTAACTGGACAACTTTGGTGGGATAAAACCAACAGTTTGCTCAAAGTTTATAACGGTTCAACATTCAAAACAATCAGCGCGGCAACAGCCAGCGCCACAGCTCCAACATCAAATGTCACAGGCGACCTATGGTATGACACAGTTAATCAACAAGTAAAAGTTTATACAGGAACTGGTTTCCTTGTAGTAGGGCCCGCCTATTCTAGTTCAACTGGCACAGCAGGTGCAATCCCCGAAACTGTTAATGATTCAGGAGCCACCCCACATTATGTAACAACACTATATGTTAACAACGTGCGAGTAGCAATCTTTAATAACGACTCTACATTTACTGCGGCAGCTCCTACATCTACCTTGTTCCCAACAGTTTACAAAGGTATGACCATGAGCAATGCCGCTGGTACTAACATCAGTGGCAATTTAATTGGCGCAGGAAACGTAGTAGTCAGTGCTGGAGGAGCAACAACCGCTACATTTACCAGCACCGGTGCTAACATCACTGGCTATGGCAACATTACCGGTAACATCGCTGGTGGTAATGTATTGACTGCAGGCGTGGTATCAGCCGCTGGCAATGTGTACGGCGCAAACTTTATTGGTAATATAACTATACCAGCTGGAGCCCCAGTTTCCACAACTGGCAACATCACTTCTGGCAACACTTTCAGCACCGGTATAATGTCCAGTACTGGTAATGCCATACATGGAAACATTTTAACAGCAGGTATAGTCTCAGCAGGCGGTAATGTATATGGCGCAAACTTTATTGGTAATATAACTATACCAGCTGGAGCTCCTGTATCGACAACTGGCAACATCACTTCTGGCAATATTTTAACCAGTGGGTTGGTAAGTGCTGTTGGCAACGTAACCGGCAGCTACATCATTGGTAACGGTAGCCAATTGACAGGTATCAGCGCCGCGGTCAGCGTGAGCCAAATTCAAAATGGTACATCCAATGCCTTAATTGGTACCAGCGGGGGCAATTTCACCGTCAGTATTGGCGGCACAGCCAACGTGATTGTGGTTGATACTAGCACAATGTACGCCAACGTGGTCAGCGCACAAAGTATTGCACACACAGGTACCAACGCTGTGGGCAACATTGGTAGTTCCAGCAGTTACTTCAACAGATTGTTTGCCACTGCTACCACAGCACTTTATGCTGACGTTGCAGAACGCTTTGCCGCAGACGAAGTGCTTGAAGCAGGCACAGTGGTTGAACTAGGCGGCACACAAGAAATCACTAGATCCGTTACAGAATTAAGCGAAAATGTATTTGGTGTGATAAGTACTAGAGCGGCATACTTGATGAATGGTGGTGCTGGCGAAGACGACACACATCCTCCAGTTGCAATGACCGGACGTGTCCCAGTCAAAGTAACAGGCACGATACGCAAAGGCGACAGATTGGTTTCAGCAGGTTTGGGCATTGCCAGAGCGGCTCGATCTGGAGAAGCCACTTCATTCAACGTAATCGGACGAAGCTTGGTTGACAAGCTGACCCCAGAATCAGGTACAATTGAAGCAATTGTAACCATCAAGAACTAATTAGGAACAGAAATGACATATACTAGCGGAAGTTTAATACAAGCGGCAGATTACAATACATTCACAACCACAGCAGGTGGTTTGAATGATATCTGGGCCACAGGATCGGGTGACAAAGGCTGGGGACAAACAGCATTTACTTCGGCAGCCACAGCCGGTACAGTCACAGCAACACAATGGGCACAATTGGTCAACAACTTGAGTTCATCTGGTACCCAAACCAATACCACACTCACATCAAGGTCAGCACCCACAGCAGGCACCACAATCAATATTTTGGCCAACGTGAGTGCTGACATCACCTCAGTCACTACCAACCGCGGCAATGCCGCGGCAGTGGGCACAGAATACGGAACATTCACAGGCACAACATCAAAGACCGCAGCCACAGGATCAGCTCAAACAACCTGGACCATTACTTTTACACACACAGTTACATTCCCAAGTGCTGACCAAGCACGTTACTTTTGGAACGCAGGTGGACGTGTGAGATTACAATATGGCAAAAGTTCTACTGGTACCGACATTGATCCAGATTGGAACGCCTTTGCCGCCCTATGTGGATCAATTTATGTTAGTGGGCGGGTTAACTCGGCTGCTCAAACTATTGCAGGTACTAGTTATACAGGAACAACTCGTATTGGTGGCACAGGCGGTACACAAACTACCCTGGCCACAACCACAGGATGGTACCAACTTACAGGAACTCCGGCTACAATATTCCAGTTAAACAATGCCACATCACCGTATACCGGCGAGTACATCCAAACCACAGCCACACAAACATCAACCACAGTGCTGACCTTGGTCACCACTTGGTATCAACCGGCGGTATCTGGTGCAGGAAAAAGTTGTAATATTTCAGGTGGCACTGCAACATCAAGCCCCAGCACCACAATCACTGGCACTGCACCCACAACATTGTGTACCTATATACCACCTTCTACCGCCTCTTTGACCAGTAGTTGGGGTACACCTACTATTGCTGCCACAACAGCATAATCGGTTAAACTCCCACAAAAGAGGTAGACTTCTACCTCTTTTTCTTGTATAATAAATCTATGGAAACTGAAAAACTTGTGGCTCACGCACGGGCTCGATTCGATCATGCGGCTGCACGGCGCACCCTAAAAGAAAAATACGAGGCCCGGATGTTGTTTGCTCACGCAGGTGGTATGTGGCGAGCCGGATCAGAACTGCAATGTGTGCTGTTGGCCTGTGCCCAAGACACGGATGTTGTACTGTTAGACCTGTATGAAACTCCTGTGCGGGTAAACGTGCCTGAACTATTTGCCCGGTCACACGAACGCTGGCAAGAACAAATGAACGCCTGGCGTGTAGAACACGAAAACCTCAACAAGAACCGATGACCACTGGTGCACTGATATTTGCTTTTAACAATGAATCAACCGACTACGTTGCTATGGCTGAGTGGAGTGCTCGAAACATTCGTAGGCACCTCAACATACCTACTGCCATCGTCACAGACGTTGGCGCAAGAGATCCAAGAGTTGGTGGATTCGATAGAGTTATTCCGGCAACGGCTGCCTCAGGAGGAACACGTTGGTTTGAGGATTATCAGGCGACTGTTACGTGGCACAATGCAGGTAGAACTGATGCCTATACTCTTTCCCCATGGGATCAAACCCTAGTACTAGATGCTGACTATGTGGTAGCCAGCGATCAGTTAAAGATTGTATTAGATAGCAACCAAGATTTTTTGGCGCATGCTGGTGCATATGACTTGACTGGGCGAGACAACTTTGTGGGCCTTAATGCGTATGGTGAGTACAACATGCCTATGAGTTGGGCCACGGTCATGATGTTTAGACGTAGTGATCACGCCCAGTTGATATTTGACTGCATGCAAATGATCAAGAACAACTGGCGCCACTATAAAGATCTATACCAAATGCCGGGCTCGATGTTTCGCAATGACTACGCACTGAGTATAGCACTTACAATTGTAAACGGACAAACACTAGAATACTCTAGCATACCCTGGGCCTTGGCCAGTGTTACGCCTGAACATACTGTAACTAGAACCAGCAAGGATTGTTACAGAATAGATTATCAAGATCAAGACAAACGACCCCGCTGGACCACCATACGCAATCAAGACTTTCATGCCATGGGCAAACGACATCTGGAGAAAATAATTGAAACCCGTTGAAGAAAAAGGCTATTTGATAGTAGCAACCAATACTCAAAACACAGACTACGTGAATTGCAGTGAGACCCTGGCCAAAACAATCAAATACTGGCACCCGGATGCAAAAATCTGTTTACTAACCAACGAGCCGGTGGGTACTGGTCCGTTGTTTGATTACGTGCGTGAGTTCCCGTTTCCTATCGATACTGCCAATCCCTATGCCAACGACTGGCAAGTGTTCGACGCCACACCATTCCGTGAAACAATCAAACTAGAAGCAGATATGCTGATTACCAGTCCTATTGATCATTGGTGGAACTTGTTGCGTCATCGCGATGTAGTAGTATCAACTGGCTGCAGAGATTGGAAAGACCGCCGGGCCAGTGCCAGACACTATAGACAAGTGTTTGATGCCAACAACCTGCCAGATGTGTACAATGCCATTACCTATTGGCGCCTGAGCGCAACAGCACAAGAGTTCTTTGTGACAGTACGCAATATATTTGAAAACTGGCCGCACTATCGTGCTATGTTAAAGTTCCCCGAACAAGCGCCATCAACTGATGTAGTGTATGCTATTGCGGCCACCATCATTGGCCCAGAAAATTGCACTTTGCCATTTGCTAGATATCCCACAATTATACACATGAAGCGACACATTATTGCTGCCAAGCGAGATCCTTGGGTGGATGAACTGATCTGTGAATATCGTGATTATGAATTACGAGTAAACACCATAATGCAACATGGTGCATTTCATTACAATGTAAAGGAATGGCGCCGTGACCCCCGATGAATTCTGGGCAATTTTGCATGCCATGCCCGAGCCCAGCCCGGTATCGTGGCGCTTGTACCACAATGAAGCAGGTGAGCCAATAACTTACAGCATGGAAGAGCTACCTGGTACATATATTGATGTTGATGCCGAAACCTATGCCCGATCGCCCCGGAATGTTCGAGTGCGAGATGGCCGCTTGATTGAATTGAAACCGGTTGTACGCAGACTGGCACCCGCAGATACAGGCACACCTTGCTATCCCGACAACGTGGCCATAGTAGTGCCTGAATCAGAACCACACCAAAGATGGAGTATGAAAACTTATGAATCCGATTGACATTGCAGATTTAGACTGCATTTACCTATCATATGATGAACCTGAAAAAGAAGAATATTGGATCCGCATTCGGAACATGGTGCCTTGGGCCAAGCGTGTGGATGGTGTATTAGGAAGCGATGCGGCACACAAAGCCGCGGCCTTGGCTTCTGGCACTGAACGATTTATCCTCATTGATGGAGACAATATACCCGATCCGGCGTTTTTTAACCAAACGCTTGATTTTCCTACACCTGAACATGAGCGGGCTGTGTTCCGATGGCGAGCTCGTAACCATGTGAACGGACTCATGTACGGCAATGGCGGCTTATCGTCGTGGACCCGAACGCACGTGATGAATATGCAAACACACGAGAATACAGACGGAAGTGATGAAACTGTGGTAGAGTTTTGTTTTGACCCTATGTATTGGGCCATGCACGACTGCTACTCAACAACATATCCCAACCAATCACCTTTTCACGCCTGGCGTGCCGGCTTCCGTGAAGGTGTTAAGATGTGTCTTAACAAAGGTGCTAGGCCCACTATTCAAGACTTTAAACAACGTGTGCATCAACGCAATCTAGATAACTTGACCATATGGCACAATGTGGGTACAGATGTTGAAAACGGCATGTGGTGCATTGCCGGAAGCCGTATGGGCACATATATGACCATGCTGACCAATGTAGATCATATCATGGTACAGGACTTTGAAAAACTACGTGACCTGTGGGACACTGTGAAAGACTCTGATCCAAGATTACTAGCCAATAGAATGGCCGAAGAACTGGGCACAACACTAGACCTGCCTCTTGCTATGTTGGAATACGAGCAAAGTAAATTCTTCAAACATCACTACAAATCAAATTGGCAGAACCGTGGTATCATGACTAGAGAAATTGATGTGATCCGTCAGCAAGAAGGTTGGTAATGTCCAAACAAATTCTAGTGCTACATGCTGACATCGGGGCCGCCAAAAATATATCAAAAAATATTTGTCTATTAGATGAGTCTGTGTTTTTTCCGGTAAATTTACAAGGAATGTCTCGCCTGGATTATCTAATGAAATATCTGTATCCAACCAATTATCGAGATTGGTTCAGATGTGAATATCGTTTAAAGCAATACACTGATCACGGTATCAGCATGGATCTCGGAGATCCTAGAGTCCCAGGACTAATTCCATTAAACCAACAACTAGAAAAAATTATAGAACAACAACACTTTATTCTTGATTTAATGGACCATAATACTGCATTGGATCTTAATCAAGTTGATTATGTAAAATTATTGTCCATAGCACCCACCACAATGTTTGGATTGAATTGGCAAATCAGAGCATACACTATGAAATATGGTGCTGGTAGAATGTTTAATTTTACTTTTCAAGATGAGAACGACATTGAAAAATTTAAACAGGCCTACGGAGAAGAAATCTGGGTCACTGTTAACCTCTGCAATTTTTACGATAAAGTTCGAGAAAGACGTCGCATACTCAATCGGAGCAAATTGCCAGTTATGCCATTGGAGTTAATTATTTGGCCCGAACGATGGCCCGACCTTATTGACTACCTGGAAAAATTCTTTGGATTGTCTATACCAAAAGATCAAGCCTATACATTGTTAAATCAATGGATGAGTTTGCATTGGCCGACGGAGCAAACCAATGATTGGGAATATCAATATGTTTTTAAAGAATTTAGAACAATAGAAACAACTAAAAAACTAACGTTGTGCGAGGGAATCAGTCATGTCTAATAGAATTCTTGTCAAGAGCGGGGACAGTCGAATATGGAATGTTGAAACAACTGCTACCGAAATTGCACATAAACTTGCACAGCACGGTAACATAATAATTGATTTTCAACTTGAGGCACCTGATATTTCCACAACAGAATTAAAAAACGTGCTAGATTATCTAGCAGATAGTGGTATAGATTACAATCAAATTGAAATTCATACAGGAAATATTCTAGAAAACTATGATAGATTTCGTGTAGTTAAACACCCATCCTGGATGTATGAATTAAAATTGTTTCAGAAATTGAATAGATCCATTTCTAAAGAAAAACAAATACAAAAACACTTTGGATGTTTTGTTGGACGAAGCAATATTACTAGATTGATTATGTCTAGTCATCTCTGGACCAATTATGCTGACAAAACTTTATTAACATACCATTTTGAACCAGGTAATGAATTTCATCGTGTGCATCTAGGACTTGAAGATATAATATATTATTTTGGAGTACAAAGTGATGAGTATCTGGAAGCATTAAATTTAATTAACCAGGCTCCTATTAGATTCAGTGAAAAACACTCCTATCCAATTGTCAATGAAAATGCAATAATTGAGATTTGTGATTGGTATAAAAATATTTTTGTTGATGTTGTGTGTGAAACATTTAGCAATGGAAACGTATTTTTTCTTACTGAAAAGTTTTGGAGATCTGTCACAACCAAAACTCCCTTCATAATTCAAGGCCCGCAGTACATGTTACAACGTTTGAAACAACTGGGATTTAAAACATTTGACCAATGGTGGGACGAAGGATACGATCAAGATCCATATCTATATAGCCAAACTGAAATTAAAAAAGTGTTAAATTATCTTGCAAGCATGAGTATCACTGAATTGAACAAGATGTACAATGATATGCAATCAGTACTGGAACATAATTATCAAAGATTTTTAACAATGAAATTTGAGGACTTTGATAATGTCACCTAAGATGACATTGCCTTTCTTAGAGACCATGATTACACAGGTATGTAATCTGTCTTGCTTGGGTTGTACAAACTACAGCGACTTAAAACATTCAGGCTACGTATCCTGGGAGCAAGGACAGCAGTGGATTTCTGCTTGGTTGAGTCGAATTGAGTTGCCCGAGTTTGGCATCATTGGCGGCGAACCATTGATCAATCCAGAATGCAAAGAGTGGCTGATTGGGCTGAGACAGTTACTCCCTAATTCACAAATTAGATTTACAACAAATGGATTATTATTAGCCAAAAATCAAAAACTCGTTGATCTGATGTATGAACTAGGAAATGTTAGTTTTAAAATTACTGTTCATGTCGACACTCCTGAACTCAATGGCATAATCGACACTATATCAAAAAGATACGCATGGACTCCGGTACATGAATTTGGCATAGACAGATGGGTCACTGACAATAATTTTAGATTCCATGTTAAACGTCCTGATACGTTTATCAAAACATATCGCAATGATTATAATAATATGTTGCCATGGAACTCAGACCCAATGACAGCATTTGATAAATGTATTCAACAAACTTGTCCATTGTTACACAATGGCAAGATATACAAGTGCAGTACCTCGGGTCTATTAGATGAAACAGTGACCAGAGTTGCCGCGCATAATTACAACCAATGGACACCTTATATTGTGCCCGGGCTAACCCCTGATTGCTCCGATTCAGATCTCTTAGAATTTATCGATAATTTTGGAAAACCGCATGTGCAGTGTGGCCAATGTCCCAACACACAACCTGGCTCTGTAATAAATCATGTGAACTTTGTTACTTTAAAATAAATCAATCCGAGTTTAAAATATGAAAAGCAATTTCCAATACAGTGCAGAACAAATGAAAGATCAACTGGGCCCGGCCCTATGTTTGGCCAAATGGAAACAGGTGAGCCTGCACTTGCCTACTGGACTTAATAATAGTTGTTATCATCCTCCCTTGCATGAAATTGATCCCGAATCGATAGCAACTAATCCCGCAGCCTTGCACAATACAGAACACAAAAAAGCACAGCGCAAGATCATGTTAAAGCAGGAACGCCCTGCGGAATGCTCCTACTGTTGGAACATGGAAGACCAGGGCAAACTCAGCGACAGGCATTACCGTTCGGGAGAGCCCTGGGCCGCTGTGGATTTTGATCAAATAGAGAATTCCTCAGGAGATGAAGATGTTGTGCCTAGTTATGTTGAAGTTAATTTTAATCATGCTTGCAATCTTGCTTGTAGTTATTGCAGTCCACAGTTTAGTTCAACATGGCAGACTGAAGTTGATCGGTGGGGTGGTTACCCAACTAGTACTATTCATAATGATCCTACTCATTTCGTCGGACGTAATCGCCCTATTCCTGCCCGGGACACAAATCCTTACGTAGAAGCATTTTGGAAGTGGTGGCCCACGCTATACCCTGCTCTAGAACACTTTAGAATGACCGGTGGCGAGCCGTTGATGGATCGGAACACCTATAGAGTGTTTGACTATGTGATTGAGAATCCTTCAAAGAAACTGCACTTGAACGTTACATCAAACTTCTCAGTGGAGCAGAGCCTGTTTGATCGCTACTTGACTTCGTTAAAAACCATTTGCGATGGACGCATAGAACACTTTATGCAGTATGTGAGTCTAGACGGCTGGGGGGCTCAGGCAGAATACATGCGACACGGCATGAACTTTGATCTAGTGTGGAGCCGAGTAGATCAATATCTCACTGAAGTTCCTAGTTACAACAGCCTGACGTTTATTATAACAATGAATAACCTGAGCGTGAGCAGTTTGCAACAATTGCTGGAAGGCATACTAGAACTACGTCGCCGACACAGTCGAACATATCAACGTGTGTGGTTTGATACGCCTGTGCTAAGACAACCTGCCTGGCAAAGCCTGCAAGTACTCCCAGAATCCTATGCTCAAAAGTTAGAGTCAGTTCGGGACTGGATGAGTCAAAACCTAACCACAGACAGCAACCTGTACAATGGATTCAAAGACTACGAAGTAGCACGATTAGATCGTGACATTGCTTGGATGCGTAGTGCTCAGGCACAAGATCATTCCCAGGCCCGGGCAGACTTTTATCGTTTCTTTAGCGAACATGATCAACGCCGCGGTACAGACTTTTCACGGACCTTCCCTGAAATGAAAAGATGGTGGACAGAATGTGAATCCTGGAGCAGACGATAATGCTATTCTTGGACTATCGTTGCGAACTAAATCCAATGATGTTGCCTTACGCAGATCGGGCATACCACGTATTTGACACAATCCCGGTCATCCCGGGTGCTACTTATATTGTAGGTCGGGAACAACTGCGACTAAATGCTGATCGGATTAGAAGCATGGTCGATCAATGTCGCATATTTTTTTCTAATCCAGCAGAAGGGTCTGAAACATTTGTTCAACACATACGCATGTATGGAGTAGAAGATCTTGTGCTGTCGGGCAAAATTAAAATAGTCACAGGCGGCCGCCTGCCCCCGGAATACCCACACATGTTGTTTGAGCATTTTTTAACACAGCCATTTCGCTTTGAGGAAAATACGCAGGCAGCCAAACGCACAGATGAAATATTTCAAAAGACTCACAAGCCCCATACTTTTTTGTGTTTAAATGGCCGCAGTCGTCCACACAGAGTACAAATGCTAAATGAACTTGAACAACGCAATTTGTTAGATTCAGCATTATGGACCAATTTAGACAGCTATTTACGCCCGGTTCGACTGCTGCCACGTGAGTATGAAGTAGAACGTTATACTCCCAATATCAACCCTGACACTAGATTTGTCAAGCACGAATTGTTCAATAATGAATGGGGAGAGATTTATATTCGTCCGGAACCCTATATTGACACTTACTTCAGTGTGGTCAGTGAAACCATATTTGATTATCCTTATACTTTTATCACAGAAAAAACAGCCAAACCACTGGCAATAGGGCATCCGTTTGTGATATTCTCAAATGTTAATTTTTATCGTGATCTACACAATCTAGGATTTAAAACATTTGGTTCGATAATCGATGAATCATTTGATTCAATTCACTTGAGTTCTGACAGATTTCAGCGTATAATACAAGTTGTTGAAGAACTATGTCAAGGTAATTTGGTGGATTTCCTCAGCGCGGCCGAACCCATATGTAAATATAACCAACAGCATCTTCGACAATACTCAGCCCAACAACTGGCTGATCTACCACAACGAGTACTTAAATTTATCAATGAATGATCTAGAATTTCGACACACAGTATTAGACACATTATCTGCAAGTTTTTGTGCGGCTAAATGGTACAATGCAACCATTTGGTTAGGCTCTGGTATGACCACAAGTTGTCACCACCCTCCGGCCCATCGGGTGGATATTGATCGAGTCCGGGACAACCCTAGGCTACTGCACAATACTGATCAAAAGAAAGAGGACCGTGAGAAAATGCTTGCAGGCGAACGCCCTGCGGGCTGTGAGTACTGCTGGAAGATCGAAGACATGGGCCGCGACGCTGTTAGTGATCGTGTGTATAAATCACGGATATATCCTATAGAGGCATTGCATGAGGCTAGAAATACTTTACCCGATCAAGACGTCAATCTCCGTACCTTGGAAATTGCTTTTGATCGCACTTGTCAATTTGCTTGCAGTTACTGCAACCCTGCATTTAGCACAACTTGGGTTAATGATATTCGACGTAACGGACCCTACAACAATCTTGTTAGTGACGGCCGCAATCACTTTACCCATACCCATGATAGTGCCCAGTTGTTTAAGATCACGGAGGCTAATCCATATATTGATGCATTTTTTGACTGGTGGGAAAGTGATCTACATCATACCCTCCAGGAACTTAGAATTACCGGAGGAGAGCCGCTCATGTCCGCACACACTTGGCGACTCATCGACTGGTTTCGAGACAACCGGGGACGTAGTAGCACACGCCTTGCTATCAATAGTAATCTGGGAACCGACATTGACATTGACCGATTGCTTGCCTCAACCCAAGGAATGGCCATTGACTTGTACACCTCAAATGAGGCAATTTCTTCACAGGCCGAGTATATTCGTGACGGGCTCGTCTGGGACGACTGGGCTAATAATGTAGAACGATTATTAGACTCAGGACAGTTCCGTGGCATACATGTTATGGCAACAATCAATGCGTTATGTTTAAGCACACTAGATCAATTGCTGGAATGCATAATGAATTGGAAACTGGAATATGGGCGTGATGCCATAAGTTTCACACTAAATATTCTACGCTTTCCAAGTTTCCAATCACCCCTGGTCCTGCCCGATGCACAGCGCACAGTATATGGTCAACGCTTGAAGACCTGGCTGGCACACTGGGCGGATTCGGAATTCATACATGAACACGAAGTAAATCACACACAACGTCTAATAGACTATTTGGATGTGGTCAAGACTCCGCACTCTGATGCGTTTGACATGCCTAAATTACATAATGATTTCAAACAGTTTTATTCACAGTACGATCAACGTCGTGGCAAAGACTTTGGCCTAGCATTTCCTGAACTAAAAGAATGGTACAATACAATCTAAAAACCATATGTTAAAAGCAACCATAATCTATTTGCCAGGGTCAGCAGGAAGCATGTTGTATAAAACATTGACATTGAGTGAAAAAACAATTACAGGCACTAGAGGACAAGATCTCGACGAGTATAAAAAAAAATTAACTGCACAAGAAAAATTTAATCGCTACATGACCTGGGACAGCACAGACTGGAAAAAAGCAGAAAGAAAAGATCGTTTGAGTTACACCATCGGTGCAATTGATTTTTATCATTATGAAGATTGTGAATTGTGGACAATTGACAATTGGCATCCATTGGAATTTTACTCTCACTACACGCAAAAAATATTGTGGGGCAAAAAGTTCTATGAAAAAGTTATTTTGATTGAGGTTGGCCCAGAGCACAAGGAATTTTTATTAAAAAATCGAGCAACCAAAGTGTATAGTCTTGATTTTGATAATGAATATCAATGTCTGACAGAAATATCCAATATGCTTAAAGATATTTCATTGACAGTTCCTTTTGACAGCTTCTTTGATAGGACGCAATACTTAAATCAAATTGCAAAATTAGACCTAGAATTAGATCTGGAATTAGACCTAAATTTGGTCGACGATTTATGGAGACTTTGGTTTAAACAAAGTTCAATGACATGGAAAAAATAAAAATACTTTGTTTGGGTAATAGTTCAATGGACACAATAACTCTGTCAGAACAGGTAGCCAGGCAGTACTCAACTGAATTAAACGGCCTATTGACTGAACAAAACACAGATATTCAATTCGGATGCTATTACACAGATATTGGAACAATAAGTGTAGATTATCTAAGAGCAGTATGCAAAAGTTTTGATTTGATTGTATTGCTAGACCAACATCCACTAAGTTATCTAGATGTAGATTCATATTATCAGTCAATGAACACCTGTTTGTTTTTGAAGCATCGACAGCAGGTAATAATTCAGTCTGACAGACCTTGGTGCTATATAGTTACATACTTCAAACCAACAGATACTGATAGTTCAGTTGTAAGAGTCAAAAATAATCAAAACTTGTATCAACAAGTAATGTGCAATAATTTAACAAAAAAAAATGTAGTATTACAACTAAGCCAAATTTCTGATGATGATTTTTATAATTTTACAAACTATGTAAATGAAATAGTTAGAAAATGCCGAGACTCGGACAGCAAGTTTGTAATGTTTAGAGCCGATCCACATGAAGAAGATTCCGAACTTCATTACCATCTTACTAAATTTCTTGTACAATTTCCAGAATTTGTTTTGCTAACTCCGGCTGTGTTTGATACTAATTCAAATGCTAATTTAGAAAAAATGATTTTACAACATTGGTCAGACCTTTATGAGTAATTACAAATATAACAGCACAGATCTAGTGCGAGCCACAGAACTCACTGAACGTGAGCGTTTCTTACTAGAAGATTCTAAAACATTCTGTATCTATCCCTGGATTCATTTACACGCATATCCCACGGGCGAAGCATATCCTTGTTGTCATGCTGAAATGAAACCCGGCGTTGTGGGCAATTGTAGAACCAACACTCTGGCGGAAATATGGCGCGACCAGCCCATGCAACAACTACGTGAAAGCATGCTGAGTGAAACACCACATGCCGCCTGTACACGTTGCTATGAACAGGAACAGTCAGGATTCTTTAGTGGCCGACGATCGGCAAACAAACATCACGGGCATCACGTAAAGAAACTGGATTCAAACCCATTTGAAATGACCTACTGGGATATTCGTTTTTCAAATCTCTGCAATTTAAAATGTCGCTCATGCGGGCATATCTTTTCAAGCCAGTGGTATCAAGATCAAGCACGACTAGCAGGTCCAGAATGGAAGGATCGCAATACAGTTCTTAACTATGCAGGCCGCACAGAGACAGACATGTGGACTCAACTTGAGCCGCACCTGGATTATGTAGAGCAGATCTACTTTGCCGGAGGCGAGCCTTTGCTGATGGAAGAGCACTATAACATCCTAGAAGAACTAGTGCGGCGCAAACGCTTTGATGTACGATTAATCTACAACACAAACTTCACACACACAGACCTAAAAGGACGGTCAGTATTTGAATACTGGCGGCAATTTGATAGTGTGGCAGTGGGTGCCAGTTTGGACGGCATGGGACACCCTGCTGAATACATACGCAAAGGTACTCGATGGTACGACGTGGTCAAAAACCGCCACCAAATGATTGCCACATGTCCTGACGTGGACTTTTATATCTCACCCACACTCAGCATATTAAATGCCTGGCACCTGCCGGACTTTCACCGGGAATGGACAGCCGCAGGATTAATTCGCGCACAGGATTTAAATGTAAACATCCTGCAGGATCCCCCGCACTATCGTATAGACATTGCTCCGGCTGAATACAAACAACGCCTGGAAGACAAGTATCTCCGGCACTTGTCGTGGATGAGCGACAGAGATCCGCTAGGCCGTGCCACACAAGGATTTCGGAGCGCCATTGCCTTTATGAACGCTACAGATAACACACAGTTAATAGACTCGTTCTGGCGCCGAACACATGAATTGGATGACATCAGAAATGAATCATGGCAACACGCATTACCTGAATTGGCAGCATTAAAATGAATTTACCACACCCTAAATTTTGTGTGTTACCTTGGATCAGCCTAGAAGCATCGCCCATTGGTACTGTGCGCCCGTGCTGTCTGGCCGACGACGAAATTGTAGACAATGGCGGCCGCAAGTTTGAGTTAAGCACAGCCCGCTTTCAAGACATACAAAACAGTGATCACATGCGCAGTTTGCGTCAGCAGTTCTTGGCGGGTGAACAACCACAAACATGCCGCAAATGCTGGAACGAAGAACGTGCGGGTCGCACAAGCAAACGCATGCACACACTAGACAGACTCAAACACATGGGCATCTCAAGTGAATGGACTGCTGATGCCAAGCCCTTGATGTTCCTGGATCTCAAGCTGGGCAATATATGCAATCTCAAATGCCGTATATGCGGATCCTGGAGCTCAAGTCAATTTGCCGCAGAAGAAATTGCTGTGCTGCCGCGTGAAGAACAGAAAAAGTCACACGCTTACACAATGCTACGGGCCGGCGCATGGCCCAGGGACAATCCTCAATTCTGGGATCAAATTGACTCGGTCGTAAATGACATACGCTATATAGAATTCACCGGTGGCGAGCCTTTTATGATTGAGGAACACTTTGACATGTTGCAGGGCATTGTGGATCGCGGTATTGCACCGCAGGTGGAAATACATTATAATACAAATGGCACACAGTATCCAGAGGCAGCAGAGGCCATATGGAAGCATTTTAAAACAGTAGAAATAGCATTCAGTCTAGACGACGTGGGTGAGAGATTTGAATATCAACGTTCAAATGCTGTGTGGACAGATGTGTGTGCTAACCTAGATCGATTCAGAGATTTAAAAGAGATCTATTCCAATATTGAACTGCAAGTATGCACCACTGTGAACATCTTTAATGTGCGTTATCTAGGTGACATTGCTGCCTGGTTGGAAAAGAATCGGGAATCATTTAACTTTGTGTACTGGAATATGATGCACGATGCTTGGTATTTCTCAATTGGGTGCTTGCCCGATGGGGCTAAAAAGGCCATTGCAGAATACTTGGATTCTGTAGATACCATTTACAGATCGGAGTTTGATCGTATTCGAGACTTTATGATGCGTGGTGCGTCAACTGATGGCTTTATGACCAGAATGAAAATAGCCGACCTGGATCGCAAACGTGACCAGAATTTAGCACTTGTAGCACCTGAATTTGCGGCCTTGATTGAATATGTCAAAACCTGACACCTTGTGCATGGCACCCTGGGTGCATACATATCTAAGCCCGCAGACCGAACGCAGAATGTGCTGTGCAAGTCGTGAGCCTGCACAGAATTTTGAACAATATATAGATACGTCAGCAGGCACAGGCCGATACATTCCTGTAACACTAGAACAGCACTGGAATTCGGAGCATATGAAGAGTGTGCGCCGTAGAATGATGGCAGGAGAAACACTAGCAGAATGTGAGGTTTGTAATGAAAAACTACTCAATGTATCCGTATACCGCGATTATTTTTGGCACCTGTTCGGAGACAGACTTGATCAAGTATGGGATAGCACTGACCCAGATGGATCGACTCATATGCGCCCTGTTTCATGGGATTATAGGTTCAGCAACCTGTGTAACTTTAAATGCCGTACCTGCGGAGACATGCTATCCTCCAGTTGGGAGAGTGAACAAAAGTCTAACAACATGGTTGACTGGACTAATCCTAAAAACAATTGGATGCGAACTGATATACGCGGAGCAATACAATCATTCCAGCAAGACCAGGTTGAAGCCGAATTCAGTCATGCTGTGGAACAACACCTGGTAGAAGAAATATACTGGGTAGGCGGCGAGCCTTTAATGTATGAACAGCATTGGCGGTATATGAAAAGAATTATAGAACTAGGAGATGGAGACAAATTATATGCTAGATACAATACTAATCTTAGCCGGGTGGATTACCGTGGTAGTAATCTATACCGTGACATTTTATCAAATATTCGAGACTGGCAGATCTGCGCCAGCATCGACGGAACAGGTGCCACAGGAGAATACATCCGTACAGGTCTTTCCTATCCATTATTTTTAGACAACTTCCGGCAGGGCCTTGAGATAGCAACAAATCCACGCCAAATGCGCCTGGATTTCACGCTGACACTGCCGGGCATGACTGAAGTGGATCGAATGAATGAGTTGGCCGCTGAATTGGGTGTGGAAATGCTGGCCAAAGTTATATTCAGTTTCTCACCAGATATTGTAATGAGTCCTTTAGCATTGCCTAGACACCTATTAGATCCATGGGTTGACGAGTTAGCAGGCCGCTCCGCAGGCGCAATGCGTGATGTACTGTTACAATTAAAGAACCGACCTACGTTTGAACAACAATGGCCGGACACGTATCAAGCAGGGCTTGTGCGAGGCAAGGCTCGTGTGTTACAATTAGAACGCATAAGAACACAGAGTGTGACAATGACAGATATCCTGGGCGGCTGTCCAGATGTATTAAAATGGTGGATGCAAATTGCTTGATTCAATAGAAATAGATCTGCGCGGGGCAGATCGAGAAATCTTAACTGTACACATAGACATAGACGATAACAGTTTAAGTCGTAAATGGTTGGCTGCATTAAATGACATCATCCGTACCGGACTACATTTAGAAAAAAACTACTGTTGGCTGGGCTGGACAGAAAGCACTAGAACGGCAGATTATTTGTGTACACAGATCAATAGATCAATCAATGCAATTAATTCCAGTACATTAGATTATCGTATACAAGACTTCTTCTCACCTGCTAATGTAATACAAGCAGATCTAGATATCAATCACGATCGAATGAATCTGTTGCATCGTTACTTTGAAGACCTGCAGGGCACAGCAGGCGCAATGAGCCCGCATTATGATGCCGCAGATGATGTTACACGATGGCACATACGTCAGTTAAACTTGCTGTGTCACGAACTAGAAAGCCTTGTGTTAAGTATGCGCAAGGTTAAACAAGCACCAGAATGGCGCAGACCATCACAATTGATGTGTTGGCTACAGGCGCCACGATATGAACTAGAAGACGCTGACCTTGAACTATTTGGTATAGAAACAATCAACAGAAAACTAGGCGGTGTATATGTGGGCGTAAATAAAGCAGTGGGCAAGCATCACTGGGAGGTATTTCAAGATGAAGGCAAGGACTCCAGGGTCGCCGAATTACGTACGACTGGGCTACGCTCACAGAGTCAAGCGGCTGGCGACTTTGATATTGAATGGGCCCGTGATCCCGGCGCATACCATTGGCAAATCCAGCAACTGGCAGAATTTCGAGAATGGCTTGAACGGAATGGATTCGACCCAACTGAACCAAGTCTTACAATCGGCCACCCTCAGGTCGGGCAAGTTGATTTACAAAGGTCATTTGGTACAGAAGACTACCAAGCCATCTGGGCACAACTAGCTCAACACCTAGACGTTGCAGCCATACGTACCGGTACTGCACAAGCAGAATATCCCTATTGCTGGAGCGATCCAGACTATATAGAACAACAGATAAAGGCATTAAAATGAACTGGATTAAACGATTTTGGTCAAGAATCACTCTAGAAATACGCTATCGTAAGAAACTACGAGAACTACGCAAACGAGATCCATTTATCTATAAATGAATATCCTAGGTATCTCAGCTGGGTTTCACGATGCGGCTGCCACAGTACTTTCTCCTGACGGGGAGATCCTTTTTGCTGGTCATAGCGAGCGATACTCGAAAAAGAAAAATGATGCTGACTTTTGTCAGGGTTTGCTAGACGAAGTCGCAGAATATGGCCCAGAGATTGTGGCCTATTATGAACGTCCTTGGAACAAACAATTCAGGCAATGGTACGCAGGCCAAGGTATTGAATGGGATAAACTTACCACAGGGCAGATATTAAAAAAACAGTTGGGTGGTCAAATTGAACCTGAGCAGATACACAGTTACAATCATCATCTGAGTCATGCGGCAGGGGGCTTTCAAACCAGCCCATTCGAACGTGCCACAGTGGTGGTAATAGACGCAATAGGCGAATGGGACACAATATCAATATGGGGTGCAGAATATGATCGCAAAGGTCAGGCGCAGTATAAGAGATTATGGAGACAGGTTTATCCGCACAGCATTGGGTTGTTCTATAGTGCAGTCACCGGCCGCATTGGTCTACACCCACTAGACGAAGAATACATCACAATGGGCATGGCCGCCTGGGGTCGCAACACATGGTATCATGACATGCGTGAGCATGTGATTGCTAGTGAGCGTGATATACAACTAAAACATAACTTCCACACAGGAATGAGCGCAGATTTCCTAGTAGGCGCCAGCAATGAAAATATTGCGGCGGCCGCTCAACTGGTAGCAGAAGATCTTATTCGTCAAGTGATGATTCGTGCTAGAAACCTGGGTTTCAGCAAAAATCTGGTATATATGGGTGGGGTTGCATTGAATTGTACAGCCAACCGTATGTTAGGAGAATACTTTGACAAAATATGGATTATGCCTTGTCCCGGTGACGCTGGTAGCAGTCTCGGTGCTGCCGCTTTGGCTCTTGGACGTAGAGTTAACTGGCGGGACGGTTATCTCGGCCATTGCATTCCAGGTGTTTATCCTGTTAACCAGTTACTGGACCGGCTTCTTAGTGACAAAATTGTCGGAGTGGCATCAGGAAGAGCCGAGTTCGGCCCCCGCGCACTCGGAAACCGTAGCCTCTTTGCAGACCCTAGAGGCAGCGAGATCAAGGAGAAAGTAAATGCGATCAAACGTAGACAACAATTCAGACCCTTTGCCCCGGTCATATTGGCTGAGGTGGTTGATGACTATTTTGATATGCCAGTGGGTTGGCATCATAGTCCTTATATGCAGTCAGTCGCTAGGTGTCGCCAGCCTGACCTTACTCCTGCTATATGTCATGTTGATGGCACCAGCCGAGTACAAACTGTGGCGCGGGATGGATCGGGCATAAGAGAACTGCTAGAGAAGTGGTATGTGTTGACAGGATGCCCTATGTTGTTAAATACCAGTCTTAACATACGCGGTGAGCCCATGGTAAATGATCGTGCTGATGCTGATCGTTTTGAAGCCTTATATGGCGTCGAGGTTTGTAGTTAAATGATTGTGATCATAGGGGATAGTTTTTGTGCTGACTTCCACCATCCAGGATTGTCTCGGCCAAAGTTTGATAATCAAACCTGGTGGTTACGATCTGACCAAGCAAGTTGGGTGTCAGACGTTATCAAACACTACAACGGCAATGTGGAAGTTTACGGGTTTGGCGGGCGCAGTTGGTGGTATTCGTGGAGTCGGGCTGTGGCCGATTTAATACATCGCTGGGATCAAGTTCAAGCCGTTGTGTTTTGTCACACAACCATGCAAAGAATAAACAACGGGTGGAATGACAACCTAGAACAAACAATAAATCAGCCTCAGACAAATTCTGAAGAAAGCCGTGCCAATCAGTTGTTTTTTAAACACATATACGACGCAGACTTTCAACAATATGCTTTTGATCAGCACATACAGTCAATAGATAAGAAATTTGCTAAAATTAAAACCGTACATTTTACTGTGTATGATGAAAGTAATGGCGCACCTGATCTTGGGGGATTATCGGGTATGGTATTCACCACTCCGCTGATGAAAATTGTCATGGGCGGCCTCGAAGGATCCGAGCAACAAATTCTGCACCAAATCAATAAAAACGATCCTGTGCAACTAAACAATCATTTTACCGCGGCTAATAATGGGGCATTTGCTAGACTTGTAATAGATGCTGTTGACAACTACATACCCGGATATAAAGAAATAGATTTTGATAGTTTTGGCTTTGACCTGCCAAACACTAATGGCCGTAATTGGCCAAACCTACCCTGGGCTTCATCATGATACAAAAATTTTTCCCCATCAAAACAGACACAGCCTGTTTGTTAAAATGGTCTTGGAGTACCATCTATCTAGGACAAGGTAAAAGCGCCAGCTGTCATAGAACTGATCAATACACAATTCCGCCGGACAATTTTGCAAGTTTTCACAACTTGCCCGAAAAGATTTCAGCACGAGAACTCATGCTTGAAGGCAAGTGGCCACAAGGCGGATGTCAATACTGTGAAAAGATTGAAGCGGCCGGGGGAATGAGCGATAGACTGTATCAAATACATTCCGGACATGATCAACAGCGCACACCAGTGGAATTGCTGTCAAATCCCACAGCCTTAGAAGTTGTTCCTACAATACTAGAGATATACTTCAACAACACCTGTAACATGAGTTGTTTGTACTGTGGCAATCATTTCTCCAGCAAATGGGAAGAAGAAGATCGCCGCTTTGGAGAATTCAAAAGCAAGCATTACAGTTTCGGAAAGATCACCCCTAAGAATTCCAACTACGATCATATGTTAGCGCAGTTCTGGCAATACCTGCACGATCAAGATCGCTACTTGCAAATACAGCAGTTTCAAGTGGCCGGCGGGGAACCTTTCTTTCAACCTGAACTAGAAGCTTGCCTGGAATTTTGGGACACACATCCTAACCCCGATGTAACATTTAACTTTATTACCAATCTAAAAGTTCCTCCTGCTCGACTACAGCGCACAATGGAACGCCTGGGTCGCATGGTTGAACAAAAGAAAATACGTGGGGTACAAATATCCAGCAGTTTAGATGCTTGGGGGCCTGAACAAGAATATGTGCGTTGGGGGCTTGATCTCAAAGAATGGCAAACAAACTTTGAATACATTATGACCTTGCCCTGGGTGGTACAATGTATCAATAGTGCAATCAGCGCACTCACAGTCAAACGCACCAGAGATCTAGTGGAACGTTTGAGGGACTGGAATACCGGACGTGAACATCAACAGATATACTACAGTTTCATGACCACCACTTGGCCGTTGATACTAGATCCTGCTATATTTGGCTCAGGAGTATTTGATCAAGACTTTGAGAATATTATTACGGCCATGCCCGAACGCACACATCACGAACGCAGTGCCCGCGAACACATGACGGGTATTGCCAAACAAGTGGCCAACACACCCAGAGATACAGATAAAATTCAAGGACTAATTGCTTATCTTGACGAAATAGATCGCCGCAGAGGAACCGACTGGCGCTCACTGTTTCCTTGGTTAAATCAGGAGTGGAAATAACATGTACTTTCATCACAACAACCGTCTTGCTTGGATATCTATTGCTAAAAACGCCTGTACCACTTGGCAGCATGTGTTTGACAATCTAGGATGGATCAAAGAAGATCTATTCAAACCCACTGTGGACCTTGCACAATTAAAGTTTTTTGGATTGTTGCGCGACCCCCAAAAACGACATACCATGGGAGTGGTGGAATATTTGTGTAGAACTCAGCAACGAGAATTGCTTGACAATCCCAGTGTTAACAAGTTGTTTGTGAGTGCGGTGTTTGATGAACACAGTTATAGTGTTAGTCAAATGATTCCTGCCAGTATACTAGATCGAACTACTTTTTTTATTATAGATCAACGTTATTACAAATATGAACAACTAGTGAAAAATTTCTTAGATGCACACGGAGTTCAAATCACACAAGATATACCGCGCCTGTGGACAGCAGGTGAAGACAAAAAGGCAATGAGAATGCAATTAGATGACCTTAAACTACAATACCCAGAAGCCCGCGGATATTTGGCAAAAAACTTCCTAGATCAGGATATAAAATTATATCACAAACACCTACACATCCAACCAACTTGGCATCGTCCAGGTGACCCTAAACCCTAGTAAAATCAAGTGGCAGGCTTGACCCCCAGCCCGCGGTGGAGTACTTGGCATGAACTCTACGTAGTTCTTGTACGGCAAGCAAATGGTCAGGATGTTCAGAGTTGCCTATCACATCCTGATTTGCAAACCCTGTCCAGGTGTTCCAATCCTCCAGTCGAGTTATGTTTGGCCAGTAACCAAATTGTTCGGCAAGTTGTAAAAAGTTTTCTAGGTCGTGCCAGTTGGCCTGCTGTAGCACAAAGTTTAATGACACATTACGACCCAGTGGTTTGAGCCATTGTAAATTACGCATTAATACATCAAATCGTCCAGGCCTGCGAACGTTTTCATACACCTGCTCACTGCCTGCATCTATGCTCAACATAAACTGATCTATGCTGTTTAATACAGTACTATCCGCTAGTTGTTTTTCCAATAACAATCCATTAGTAAACAATCTAATACGTTGGTTGTGTCTAGGACGAAATTGTTTTATCAATGGTCTCATGATAGCACTTGCCAATGGATCACCGTTGCCACTCATGACAATACGTGTGGGCTGATCAAAATTCTCTAATAACGTAACCACATGTTTGACTTCTGCAAGTCTGCGTTCATACACATCACCATCTGCAATCATTATACTGTCTTTGCGACAACTTGGACAGGCTAAATTGCAACTGGGGTCAATATTGATATAGATAGTGTATTCGTCTAAGATGTTGTGGTTATGTATTATACCGCAACGATCCACAGCACAATGTGTAAATTTCTTGTCGTTGATGTCTTGTTGTAGATACTGTGCTGTGGGCGATTGCCAAACAGCTTCAAGCGAATCAAAGTCTGTTATATGACCAACACTGACGGGTAACCAGGCTTCGCACTGACAAACAAAGCAATTGCCGGCATGATCAATTACTAGAGTTCGACTGGGCCAATTACAATGATTGGCAATTTTGAGTTTTAAATCTTGATTGCGTGGTATGCTACGATAACTGTGCTGGTTATCAATAGGTATTACCAATTTCATAGGTATGTTTCTAAACCACCGCGACGTCGAATATCTTGTGTACAGCAACTGATACCACCGTCCCAGAAGTAACTGTGCCGCAGTTCGCTGATGATGGGTTCTATTTGATGTTTACGGCAGTAGTCAAACACTTCTTTGTTGTAAGCACTAAAGATCACATGGCTTTCGTCTAGTACCAAACAGTTGACATCGAATACTGTTTCAGCAACAAAACCAGTCCACTTGTTTAGATAAGTGTCCACAAACTGTGTGAACTCTGGGGTGGGTGTTTGTCCTTGCACATACCATGCGCCTGGATTTTGCTCGTACTTGAACTTGCCCACTTCCATTGCGGCCCAGATTGAACTATCCCATATCTTGCATACGTCCCAACCTGGGAAGTCTCGACCTAGATCCAAGTTAACATCGTGCTTGGAACTCAGCAACACTCCGGGCTTGAGAATAGCAAACACAGCATCTCCATGGCCGTCAGTGATGGCTTCATGGATTCGATATTCAGGACCCAGTACATTGTCCACAATCCAGCGTGTTTGATCTGGGCGCAAGAAGTCTGAGTTGTCAAAGAACACATCGCGACCCACACGCACAATACAACTTGCTGACGCTTGATTTAAAATACAGTTTTCATCCCAGCCCGTGGGACCATGTGGGTTAATAACAGTGCCGCCTGCAGTTTCGTATTCCCGGCACAGGCCATCCAGTTCCTGCATGGCCAGCACACGTAGCAGTTTATCACCCAAGGTAATTTGCCAGTCACGTGGTGTTAACGGAGGTAGTGGAGCACCTTGCCCGTGTATTTGCCCGCGGATAAACTGATCTCGATTAGGCAAGTCAGGTCTACATACTCGAGCACCAAACTTTTCTATTGTCTTTTGCAAGTTAGCAAGATCTTCTTCAGTTTCAAAAAGGATTTGTTGTAACTGATTGCGCACTTGTGCGTTCTCGATGAAGTCAAAATAGTCTGGGCTGTACGCACGGCCGACTATGACTTCTTCAAGGGGTTGCCAACTTGTATAACTGTTAATAGGATTCATTTATGTGCTCGAGTAGGATATTTAAGCGGGCAGTCTTGAGCTCGAGAAATAAACGTTGGTTGTGTTCTATGTCTGCTCGGGCTCTAGCAAACAACCTAGGCAGATCAGATTGTGCTTTAACTATTGCGTTGCACAGTTTGCGCCAGCGATTGGTATTATTTGTGTCCCAGTCGTAACTGTTATCTAGTATGCCATCAAACGTTCTATAGCCTAGGTCACGCAGGGTTTGTAAACTGCCCGCTGGTCCTGCTACAAAAAACATTTGCCCGTGCTTGATAGGCTTGAATGTTTTTTCAGTCAAGAATGTACCACCTGATTGATCGGCATCAAAGTGCGTTTCCAACACAATATGGCAGTAACTATTCGTGAAATATTTGGCCACAAGGTTAGCATGATTGTTACGAGATGCTTGGTCAAGCTCGTCGCTGTAGTATGGTGCTGACTTTAAAAATTGTTCAGTGGCAGTTCTTAACTGACCAATTGAATCTATCTCAATTGGGTTGTCCTCATCTACCAATGTACCAGGCTCGCAATAACTCCAATAACTGTTATCTAACACATGATTTTGCAACAAGTCAGCCATTGCTGTGGCACGCCATGATTTGTGCAGTCTGTTTAGTGCTGTGAACTCACGTTCGCGCGGTTCTGAATGTATGGTCAATGCTCGCGACCCACTATTGCGATGCCAATACCAAAGCTCAAAGTCAGCAAAGTACACAAAGTCTTCAACGTCACGTGCGGCAGTATTACCGCTGACAAATTTGTAGCAGTGTTTAGGCAACTGATGTTGTGCCACTAATGCGTCTAATCGTTGTTTAATTTTTACAGGATCGTCGCCTTCGTGATAGTAAAACAAGATACGTATATGACTATGCCACAACTCAGTGAACACACGTGGGGGTAGTAGTTCAAAGTAATCTATTTCAAAGTTGAAAAAACCTAGGCCAATGGGATAGAATGCATCTGCTGGCCACACATCGTCAAGACTCAATATGTTTAGTCGAACACCATGATGCTCGCAATACTCCTGCGGCCTAAACGGCACAGTACACGGCCAGTGGCGTTCAAATTCACGCCAACTTTGTGTGTAGGGCTCTGCTTGGTGCTGAGCCAGTGCTGGATATATCTTACCTTGGACTATGCGATCCGCTATTAGTGTCAATACCATTCAACATCTCCTGTAGTTCCGTCCACAGCACGGCTTCGAACCCGCCGTTATAAAAATGATTCCAATTGTGCTCAATCACTTGTTGTGCTTGATCAAACAGATCTTGTTTGGCCTCAATAGGCAATTCATCTAGACTACGCAATAAACTGGCAATGCGTTCTATACGTACTGAATCATCAGCCTGATCATAACTTTCATCCCATATGCCTTCGAATGTACGAAACCCATAACTGCGAAGATATTCCAAACTGCCTTGAGTGCCTACAATCACAAACGGCATTCCCAGGGCTATGGGTTTGAATGTTTTTTCTGTTATGTGATGCCTACGTCCTGTGGCCACAGTTTCTGTAACCAAGTACAACAAACTTTCTGCTGACTCATCGAACAAACTTAGCCAGCATGAATGCATGGGATGATCTGTTTCGCCTGCAAAGTTAATTGGTAGTGTTTGTTGTGCAAAAACTTGTTCAATGTCAGGATACTTAGATATCAAAGGTTTGATTGCATTGTGTATGCTTATATTTTCTACGGGACACACAGCAGGGCAACTGATATGATTATGGGTCATGCAATTTTTAAATATGTGATACAACATTTCTAGTCTGTGTTGGCGCTCGCCTGCAATGATACGATTGGGTGCGACAAAGGTTCGAGTTATTTTGCGTTCAGCCAGCGGAGTTATTAAAAATGTTTTGTCATAACCCCGATACCAATCCAGCGCGGCCCAACCATGAAAGAAATAGTACAAAGGCCGCCAGTCAAATTGTTTGCATATTATTTCCACATTTTCACTGTCGCTCTCGCTGGTACAAAGATATCCAAACTGCCCAGGGTGTTTAATTTTTTTTGTAAGATTGGTAATATCCTCATTTAATGTGGCAATTTTTTTAAAAGTAGCGGTGTGTATGTTCAAATGTATTGGCTCTTGGTCAAAAAAGAATATATAATTGTGTTCATGTCCATCATCACTACCATAGTTCATTACACTGTCTGGATCACTTCGACCAAACGGTTCGCAAAAAAATTCTCTAAACCCAGGCCTATTTTTTCTAATCCAGGGCCAGAGGGTGTTGTTGTAAAGTTCATCTATTCTAATCATGTTTGACGTTTTCTATTCGGGAATTAAACCCAATCAATTTGCACACGAGCGTGAGGCCGACAGTATAGAACACGCTCAAAGTTTGAGTCGCACCAGGTATTTTTGGTGGATAACATACTTAGCTGATTATAACACACACGATTGGGATTTTCAACCTGTGCCTTGGCAAAGTGACTATACACATGTATGGCCCAACCAACATCATGAATACTCAGGCACATACCTTGTACCACGTTCGGGAGAGATCAAATATCACTTTCATAAAAAAATTATTCCAAATCGAGCCATACCTGTTGAGTTTGATACTTTGATTGATAGGGTTGAGTTTGATTATACCTGGGCACCACATCCACATGACCCGCCTTACATCTATGTGTTTGGTAATCAGTGGTGGCCTGCAGAGAAAATGCCCACAGTAGAATACACAGTACCCGGCGCCACACAACGCAAGTACATGGATCGTCCGCGAGCCGAGTTGGCTGAGAACCCCAATCGACCTTGGTACAATGTGGTCGAAAGCGACATGGATTACAGTTGGGTTCCTGACCCTGGAGATCCTCCTTACATCTATGTGTTTGGCAATCAATGGTGGCCAGCAGAAAAAATGCCTACTGTGGAATATCGTGTACCGGGCGCAACAGAACGAAAATATGTGCGTTGGCCAACTGCTAAATTATTTTCTGACACCACTAGATGGTCAGTACCTGACAACATAGATCCTGCAACAGTAAACTATTCCTGGGTGCCAGATCCGGGCGATACTGCTTACATATATCAGTTTGGAACACAACATCAGCGCACAGGTGGTCCTGTATATATTGTTCCGGGCGCAACAGAAATAAAATATATTTCATATCCGCGCACAACCAAAGTTAGTACTGATAACAACTGGACCATACCAATCGGTGCTGATACTTTGAGTTTTGATTGGACTTGGCACCCTGATGCTACAGAACCACCTTACATATATCAGTTTGGAACACAGCACCAGCGCACAGGTGGTCCGGTGTATACTGTGCCTGGCGCTACAGAAACAAAATATGTTGAACAGATAAAAATCAAAGTTGATTCAACATCAGCAGTGATTGTAGAAATTGATCACTTGGATGGCAATGCTGGACAAATACCTAACACAATAAAATGTGTAAGATATTTTGACAATTATAGAGACACACTGGTTCGTTTGGCAAATAACTTGTTAGGCAAGTATGAGTTTGTTTGGGTATGCTCAAGCATTTGCGATTACAGTGAATTTGATTTCAGTTGGCACCCTGAACAATGGCAAGCCACCATGTTGCATGTGTTTGCTAGTGACGAACAAAAGTTTGGGGACACCTTCTATATGCACGTTCCTACCTTTGCTGAATACGGTAGTCGCAAAGCCTTGTTGGAATGGTATGATGTAAACTTTGTGAATACTAGTGTATCGCGCAAACCTATGCCTATTGTTGAACACACCTTTGACAGCCAAGCAGAAGCAGTTCGTACGCAAGATTGGGCAGGACCACTTGCGTTGTTTACTAACACTGACTGTGTGTCGGGTAACTTGGTCACAGTTCCGTTGTGGAGAGAGAATGTTAAAACTATTGTGCCACTTAGTGAGGGCGCTACCAGTGTGATTGTTCCTAAAACAGCAGTTCCTTATATCAAGACACAGTTGTATGATTATCCTTACATAGATCGAACACATCGCAAAGATAACGATCAACCACTGGACATTGTGTTTATCAGCAATGGAGAGAAAGATGCCATTGAATTATACAGTTGGTTGGAAACTGTGGCTAGACATGTTCCCAATCACATACACTGGTCAGATGGTGTGTCAGGCCGTGTGGCAGCGTACCATGCGGCAGCCCAACTCAGTACCACACCCTGGTTCTTCGCAGTGTTTGCTAAACTGCGAGTAAATCAACACTTTGATTGGTCGTGGCAACCTGATCGTATGCAACAAGCCAAGCACTATATCTTTCATGCCAAAAACACCATTAATGATCTTGAATATGGTCATCAAGGCATGATTGCTTACAATAAGAAGTTGGTATTGGAGAATATAGGTCAGGGTCTGGACTTTACACTGGACCAAGCACATGAAGTGGTGCCCATACTATCAGGTGAAGCCATATACTATACCTCAAACTGGGTTGCTTGGCGCACAGCATTCCGTGAAGCACTTAAACTACGAGCCAGTTTGCCAGATGTGGAAAATGAATACAGATTAAAGCAATGGCTTGAGGTAGACCACGGTGCAGGTGAGTGGAGTTCAAAAGGTGCCCAGGATGCTGTGGAGTACTATGAAGAAGTTGGTGGGGACTTTGAGGCACTCAAGAAAAGTTATGAGTGGGCGTGGCTGGCCAGTTATGCGTTTGTCAAACGATCTCTAACAACTGATCGCTGATGTATTCTACTTCTAGATCTGTAAGTTCGGGGTAGATAGGTAAACTCAAACAACGTCGGCTCAGTGCATAGGCCGCACTAAAAATATCTCCCTGCCCCATACCTTCGTATGCCGGCAAGTCCCACAAGGGATCAGCATAGTGTATTTTGGTTTCAATCTTGCGTATGTTCATTTGCTTTTGAACTTCGTCGCGATTGTCTACTTCAATCACAAACTTGTGATAAGCATGATCCTTGAAGTTGCTGTCATCGATTAGTGTACGAACATTACGCTTCTTAAACAGTTCGATCCAGTGTGCGGCTATTTCACTTCGACGTTTCTGCCAAGCATCTATGTATCTAGTTTTGACCATCATTTGAGCACAGTCTGTCTCACTCATTCTGGAGTTTGATCCTGTTTCCATGTGACCGGTGTGTTTGCCATTGTTTGCCCAGTTTCTAGCATAGTCCAGTAGATTTCTATCATCTGACACAATTGCACCACCGTTGCCATAGTTGGCCAAGTTCTTGGTAGGATCAAAACTGATAGCAGTAGAATCACCTTGTCTCTTACACCCATTACTTAACCAGTGTTGGGCCGCATCTTCGATCAGGACGGCTCGACTTTGAACTGGCCGCATGTCACGCAAGGCTGCACCATACAAGCCCACGGCACACACAGCATGATAGTGTGTGTCCAAGTCATTGATCATCTTTTTCACGTCAAGTTGACCGTAGTAGTCAGTGTCTCCAATTATGACTTGCCAACCTGCACGTAAAAAAGCATTGGCTGTGGCTGGATAAGTCAGCGCAGGAACAATCACTGTGGGAGATATGAGATTACCTAATTCATGCGCAGTTGGATCACGATAGTAACTGGCCAGAATCTCTAGTGCTTGTGTGCCTGAGTGACAGGTCACTGCATAACTCACATGATTCTTCCGAGCCAGCCAGTTTTCAAACTCAGCAGTATAGTTGCCCGCCATGAGAACACCTGAACGTAACACTTCATCTGTTGTGTCCAGGATCTCCGTACGGAGAGTGTTATACTGTTTTCTTAGACCAGTATGGGGAATTGTCAAGCCAGTTGTAGTAATTTTTAAATCCTTGTTCTACGTCTACTTTGGGATCAAAGCTCAGTATAGTCCTTGCACGATCGATATTTAAGGCACCGCGTGAAGGGAAGTCTGCATCCTTATCACGACACTCAATGGTGCCCCGGCCCACAATCTTAACAATCATTTCTGCGGCTTCTAACAAACTTACTGAGTGTGATTTGGTAATGTTGAATGTTTTGTTGGCACTCATGATACGTGTGGCTGCCGCAACAATACCATCCGCGGCATCATCTACGTAGGTGAAGTCCAGGGTCTCTCCTGCACCGTTAACTTGTAGTGTGTTGCCACGCATGGCGGCCAACATGAACTTTGCAACCACTCGGTCTTCAACGTCCAAGGGCCCATACACAGCACTGGGACGAATAATGCAATAATCAAAACAATTGCGACGATGATAATCTTTAACAATATCTTCTCCTGCGAGTTTCATAATACCATACTGACCAATGGGTTTGCAATCATGATCTTCTAGTACTTGATCTTCAAAGTCTCCATATACCATGCTACTAGATATGTACACCACACGCTCTACACCGTGCTTTTTGGCACTCTCGCAAACATTGATCAAACCTTCCGTCATGACTCTGGCACCCCAGGCAGGGTTGGCATTCACAACTTTCTGGCGCGGAAAACTTGCCATGTGTATGATCACATCAGGCTTGTGATTCTCTACTGCACGATCAAATGTCCACGCATCAGATATATCAGTGCGATATATGTCCTGAGTCCGGATCTTCTTGCGTCGCTCGTCCAACAAGTACTCGAGTTCGTCTTGTGGAATAATACCGTAGTTGGTCATGATGTCCACAATCACAACTTCGTGATCCTTGGCTTCTAGCCGTTGTACTACATTGTGGCCAATTAGACCCATACCGCCTGTTACTAAAAATTTACTCATTTATTATTTCCCCATTTGAGTCGCCAGAATGTTTCATTTTGTTCGCTGAGTCTGGCCACAATTCGATACATGTGTCCATAACTGTGCGGATCCATGCCGCGAGTCCAGTAAGGCTTGTCCACAGCAGTTTTCATAATGAATTTACCAGCATCTGATTCTTGCCACTTCCACATTGGTTCGGCTACAAATAGATCTGGATCTTCTACATCGCCCATGCGTATTTCGTGTACGCATACGTCACGGAAACGTACTGGTTGCCCATCAATGATTTTGGTCATTGCAGGCTGCCAATGTTCTGGTTGTTCATTGTGTGTTATCGCCATAACACATTGTAGCACGCAATTCGTTAAAATGTCAAGTATCATAAATAAAGTACGGAGAAACATTATGATTTATCTTTATATTAAAACACACAATAAAACAGGATTAAAATATTTAGGCAAAACAGTTAGAGATCCTTACAAATATAAAGGATCAGGAAAAAGATGGACTGAACACATTAAAAAACACGGGTATGATGTTACTACTGAGATTTTAGGAACATTCTCTACAAATGAAGAATTAAAAAAATTTTCAATCCCCCTATCTGAAAAACTTAATATTGTAGAATCGATTGAGTGGGCAAATCTCAAACCTGAATCAGGGGATGGTGGTGACACATCACAATACATTGATTATTCTAAATTAAATCGCGGAAAAGGACAAACCTACGAACAACGATATGGAGATGAGAAAGCAAAATTATTGAGACATCTCAGATCTGAAAAATTGTCAAAAACTCGTAAAGGAAAAACATACGAACAAATACACGGCAAAGAACAGGCTAAGATCTTAAAACAAAAAAGATCAAAAGATAGAACGGCTTATAATACTGGTCGAATCCATTCATTGGAAACTAAAGAAAAAATGAGTAGAGCCGCATTTGGTAAGAAACAGTTAAGATGTTCTTGTATACATTGTAGGACAGAAATATCAATTAATAATATTTCTACTCACTATCGAATCCATCAATCATAGGAAATATTTTAGATATAACCTTGGCTATTTCCTTTGCAATTTCCATATGTTCCTGTTGTGTCCCGTGTGCCGATCTTAGATCGCAATAATGAATCCAAGATCTTAGCGTACCATTCATGTAGATACGACTTTGGATCAAGCCTTCTGGTAACACAGCACGAGCCTGTTCTTTGGCAATGCCGTTCTTGATAGCCCATTCATATTCACGCCGCGCCGCGTAAATTACTCTTTGCTGGGCACGATACCATTCGTTCTCCAACAACGTGTCATCGTGCTCTATACTGTTTTGTCGATTCTTTGGGTCTTGAAGTCTTCCACTGCGGGTAACAAATTCAAGATCTTTTGTCGGGTCAGCATATCGTTGACTGAACTCTTGGAAACTAAAACTTCTGTGTCTGAGGATTTGCCGTGCAATATCTCGTGTTGTCGTAATTTCCATGCAAGCTGAAACCATTTCGAGTGGACTCCAGTGCTGGTGCTTAACGAGGTATCGGATGAGTTTTTCGCTGGTTTCATTGTTGAACTGGTTGGAGGGATTGGATACTCGGGCGCAGAAAGCGATAAGTTCTTGAGCATCGTCAACGCCCTGGTTTCTAAAGTCTTCGGTTGGCTGTGAATAGGAGACGAGTTTGACATTCATATATCTTTTAAAAGTTTATCAGTTTGGGGTTGCACAAGTTTGGCAACTGCCTGGACATCGACCACAAAGTCAACGTCACGCACTGTGTCTCCAAGTTCAGTTAGTGTGCGGGTCAACACAACTTCTAACTCGTTTAGATCGAGACCCTGTTTTCTAAGTGTAGCCAGATTGATCGTCTTTTGTTTACGATCATCTAATCTGATTACAACTTTTTTAATACACTCCAGCGGGACTTCAGTTTTGTTAACTTCTTCGATTATATGTTCCCACTGCTGAATGAATTCATCACTGAACGGCATCGGCAGTCGCTACCTTGGATTTAGGAGGACGACCTTTACGAGGTGCCGTTGGGGTGATAGATTCTGCAACAGGTGCAACATACTCTTTTGCGTTAACGCTAGGATTCAAGTGCTGTGCTTCTTTCTTCATTCTAGCGGCTTCTGCAATCATACCCTTGGCTTCGATTTCCATACGTTTGGCCTGTGCAAGCATATTGGCCGCAAGAGTTTTGTCATCCAATGCACCATCAGTTGACTGTAGTGGTGGCACATAAGGTGTGCGTGTTTCTTGTGCGGCACGTTCTTGACCACGCTTGAATTCTGCTTCAGCTTTGCGCTTTTGTGCTGGATCGACCATGCCGGCGCTGGCATCAAGTTCTTGTAGACGCTTGAGTGCTTCCCCACCTTGTTCCATCTCGCGGATGATCTTGTTCATCTCATCTAACTTCACATTACTTTGTGGTGTGGGAGTAACAATAACTTGATTGGTGGCAATCTTCTTGATCATGCCTTCGCGGTGCAATGCTTCCAACTGTGCGCGACCATCGGGCAACAAGTTGCGGTGCAACACTTCTGACAAGTTTGTTGCGGCCTGTCCTGCGGCACTTTCTAAGGTCTGCATGATACTGTTATGAATATGTGTGGGCATGGTTTCTGGATATACCACAAGGCACATGTGCTCCTCACCGGGTACTTCTCTAAAAAGAATAGCAACCTTGCGGTCACCGTGTCGTCCTACGTGTTTAAGCATTTTGATCTCCTTGAGGTTGTGCTTGTTCTGCTTCTTGGGCTTTTTGTTGAGTTACAACAGCGTCCAGGAATGCGGAAAGTTTATCATAGATATCGCCAACAGATTTCATCTCTGCGGCTTTGAATGCACCGCGGGTACAAGCGGCATCAATGATTTGTTTTAGGCTTGCCAAATCGGCAATAGTAAGTTGTGCGTTTTCCATATAGATATTTAATGTCTAAATATCCAATGAAATAATTTTAGTCGGTATTTTGGAGAAACTCGTTTAGGCGATGTACTGCTTCATCAAAGTCTACTGCCCAAACTCGGGCTTCCAGTATGCTACCTGTAATTTGCATATCGAACGGTATAACTCCACGGAAGCTGAAGTCATTTGGAAGTTCGGTAGTGACCGTAAATTCCTGTAAGTTTTTTGCCCTAAAGATTAAGTTAGTGGCCATGTCTACTGAGTTCATCGGTACTCCTTAATGTCCTTGTGTTTGACAATGATAAAGTTATATATCCGATTGTCAAACTGGATAGGTAAATCTAGGTGTACTGTGATCTCGGGACCGTCTCGGTGGTTAAGCAAACGATCGTTGCCAACCGTGCCCACAAACGGGATCCGGTTCCACTTACCAAACACACGATCGCCTATGTTCCATGTGGCCTGGTAACCCACACGGTTAAAGTAATCAGTTTGGTTGCCCATGCTGTCCAATTTTCTTGTTGATCAACAACAAGTTTGCTACTGACACAAACAGACTCAACCCGCCGTATGTCATATCGCCTTTTGCAAAGTAATCACAGGCGCTCATTAAACTAATACCTGACACAAAGCCAGAAATAACATCTTGATATTTTACCATCCATGCGTACATTATACTAAATCCTTAAACATTTTTTTACGTCCTTCTTCACCGAGGTGATAGTCAAACAATTCCCTTGTGCGTTGCAACATAGCACAGGCCATCATCAATTGATCTTCACGATCGTCACACATCATAATCTGTTGTTCAACAGGTGCCATGAGTTCCTTCATGCGTTTTTGAACCTCGCTCACATTTTTCTTTCGTGAATCATTGATTCAAATGTATTCCACAAGCGATCAAACTTGCGTTCGTAGTACTGTGCTAATGCTGAAAACTCCTCAGATGTGGCACTCTCAGCAACATAGTTTTTGATGTCGTCAGTGATGTTCCAGCATTGTAAAATCTCTTGCTCAAGATCAAATCGATCTTTTGTTTTCTCAATCATTTCGATTTCCATTTGGGTTCCTCCATTGGTGTTTGGCCAGTTTCGCTTCTTCATAAATCCTCTTACATATAATCCATATTGGATGCCAAAAGTATCCTAGTACAAAGCCCCAGACAAAAGGTGCTAGTGCTTGCAAAAAATCATTCACGATGCAACTCCAAAATGTTCTTTGATTCTCATACCGTTTGTTTTAGTAATGTATCCGCAACCAATTGAATTAGATCTCTCAGTATCAGCAACTAGCGCACATTCCTGCACAATCAACCGGGAGAACCTAGCAATATCAAAGTGTTCGTCGATCATGAAGTTCCTGTTGCCATACACTTGATGCCAAGCACCCGATTCAAGTGCAAGTTTTTCAATCTGTTGTTGCATTACTCGGCCTCGTCGTAGTAGGCATATTGGCCCCAGGGTGGCTCAATAGTTGTGGTACCATGCAAGATCCAAACAGTATCTGCATAATTCTCATCGCCCCACGAACCAAATGGGTAGCCGTCTGTAAACACCACAAGACGCTTGGGCTCGATCTCGTTGTCTTTCAAATACTTGAAGATGCAATCAAAGTCAGTACCACCACCACCTGTTACTTCGTAGTCACAAATGTCTTCCAAATTATCCGAGTCATATTGTGCAGGATTGTACGCATCAGTATCAAAAGTGATAACGTGAATACGATATGCAGGGAACGAATCCATAATACCTTGAATCTCGCCCAAGAAGTCTTTCAACATCTTTTCGCTAATACTGCCCGAAGCATCTAGTGCAATAGCAATATCAATCATGGGATCCAGTTTCATACCGGGCATTACCGCATCCATATGCCAGCCCTTGCGACTGGCTCGCATCCAAGTATAATCAGATTTGATAGTGCTTTCTAATTGCATACGCAACAATTCGCGCCAGTTCATCTTGGGCTCGGTCATGTCTTGTATAAGACGCTTGACACCTGCTGGGATATTACCCGCACCATCCACTGTAGCGGCTGCCGCTAACATGGCCTCTTTGATCTCGTCTTTAATTTGCTGGCGTTCTTCAGGAGTGAGTTTGGGACGGCCTTTGCCTTCCTTCTCGTCCCCGTCGCCATCATTGTCACCCTCACCATCCATGTGCTCGTCAATCATTTTATCTAACAAGTCACTGATATTGATCTTTTCTGCTTTTTCGTACAACTGATCGTAGATCTCTTCAGAACTCAAGCCGTCATACTTGCGATCGAACAAGCAAGGTACTGACGTGATCATGTCACCTACTTTGTGTTTTACCAAGTCGCCGTTTACTGCAAAGTCGTTGGCAATGTTCCATAACTGTGGATCGCGGGCGCCTCTGCGTCCAAAGTGGTCATACACACAATGCAATACCTCGTGACCAAACAAGAATTCAATCTCTTTGGGCTTGAGCATTTTAATAAAGCGGGTATTGTAGTAGAAGTTTCTGCCATCTGTTGCGGCAGTAGCACACCACTCATCAGCATTTACCAGTTTCAAACGAGTAGCAAGGTTACCAAAGAAACTGGCCTTGAGTAACAAACCCACACGGGCAGTGATCAACATTTCACGCACAACTTTGTCAAGTTTGGTGTCCATGGGTCCAATAAGATTTTTAAACTTATCAGACTCTTTTTTGTTAGTGGTAGTAGCAGTAGTCACGGGCTGGTCCTTTTGTTGCTTGTATGCTATATTATAGCAGATCACGAATTATTGGTCAAGTAGTACTCAAGTACTACAAATTCAAGTACCGGAGTTGGAACCATGTCATGGCCGATTCTGAAAAGAAATCCAAGTGTATTTGCACCTCAGGGTATTTAAGTTCATACTCGCCTTCCTGCTTGCCACTGGAGATCCAGGTGGTATGGGATCTCCAACTGAAACCCAGTCTTTCACGCCTGGCATAACTGATGTTGATACTTTGTCCATATTCCTCTATCAGTCGTTTGCGAATAGGCATCCAATCCACAGGTCTGTGAAAGATGATTAGATTCTTTTTTATGGTGATATGGGATGACATAGCAAAAACCAACTGAGTTCTTTGTCTGTTGCAATATAGATCCGGTAGTCCTTGTATTTGGCACTGAAGCCCCAGGTGGAGTTGATGTCATCTGGCTCAAATTCTTCTGCATGGTGTTGTCGGGATTGTAGCAGTTCGCTTCTGACTTCGACATCTTGACCCCATCCATAATTTGTTGTGAACCAACGCCGAGCACGATCAAAACCCAACACACCAGTACCAATCCAATGTCCTTTTGAGAACTCAATCATGTACTGGTAGGTAGTGTAATAACTATGTCTTGCATCTAATTTTACAATTTTGTATTTCATATAGAAAGGAGGGCAGTGCGACACAGCCCTGTGTATTTAACCACCACCCTCCTAAAACTTAGGCGGATGCCTGCAAGATGTATTTGCCGTAACGCTGGTGAAACTCGTCAAAGTTCTTGAGCTTGGTTGGGAGGAAGGGCAAGTCGTATGTGGTCAACGCAATACGAGCACCCATCACAGTCAACTCGGTCTCAAAGTTCTTCATCATGTAGCCAAGGAAGTTATCAGCCATCTCGTGGAACTTTTTGTCTTCTACTTTGTTCTCGATAGCACCCTTGAGTTCATAACACATGGAGATCACCAAGGAGTACATAGCACTCACTTCTTTGACTTCCAGTGTCTTGACCTTGCCACTCAAGATGTCTGCTGGGTTGGGCATCTTGCCTGCAACCTTTTTATGTGCCATAAACTTCACAGCAAGACCTTCACCCACAGTACCTGCAATCAAGTTCATTGTGGTGTCGTCGTCACTGCTCTCGTCCAACAACTGGCTCACAAAGGTCCAAGAGCGTGGTGTGGCAAAGGCACGGCTTGCTGACTTGGCATCAAAGTCGTACAAGTCCTGCTTGGCAAAGCTCAAGTAACCCACCACGTCTTTGTGGACCCGGTTGTTCACTGCCCACTCAAGCCAGCTTGGGAAGTCCACTTTCATCTCTTGGTGGATGAAACGGTTTGCCAGCGGAGTTGGCATACGATATGTAACGCCTTTGTCGCTTTCACGGTTACCTGCGGCAACCATCACAACATTGTCGGGTAACTTGTACTTGCCAATGCGTCGATTCAAAATCAACTGATAAGCGGCACTCTGGACAGAGGGTGCGGCACTATTAAGTTCGTCCAAGAACAACACCACAATAGGATAGTCCTTGGCCATTTCTTCATCGGGCAGTTCCACAGGCGGAGCCCAATCCATCTTGCCAATGTCCTTGTTGTAAAACGGGATACCACGGATGTCTGTGGGCTCCATTTGACCTAGGCGCAAGTCAATCATCAAGCCGCCAAGCTCGTTGGCAATGCCTTCGACCAACTCACTCTTGCCAATGCCGGGAGGACCCCACAAGAACAAGGGACGTTTGACTTGGAATGCTTTGAGCAAAGATTTTTTTGCTTGAAGCGAGGTAACGGTGCGGGATTCTGACATGGGCTGTGCCTTTCAAGTTAATAAGTCTATATTATAGCAGATGTTGATTTTGTGGTCAAGCACCTTGATAAGTGCTATGTTCTTCTTTTTCGCGATGGTCCAACATTATAGCCATCATTTCCTGACGAGCCTCGTCATAGAAACTCTTGCTAGGACTGGCCTTGAGAGCCTGAAACTCTTTTTCCAGTTCTTGAGTTGTCATGGTCGACAACTCGGCGTGTATTTCGCTCATTCGGCTCATACTCTTTCCTTGTCCATATATTCAAATAAAACCCACTTGGCGCGGTTGAGTTGTTGGCGTTGGTCTTCTTGAATCACAGCAAGTGTGTCGCTGTCATAAGGACCGTATGCCATCATTTCTTGTACATCGCTCAACATACCGGCTACAATCATTGCAGGACCGGATAACTGGAAAGTGATTGAACTTTCAATGTTCTCGCGCAAGGCGGCTTCGGTGGTACCGTACATACGAACTTCACGTGTTTCTTGTTCTGTCATTGTGGACTCCTTTTTAGTTTCTATACAAGTATTATAACAAATTGGAAATTTCTGGTCAATCGACGTAATAGTCAACTGTTTGTATTAGGGTGCTCATAGCATCCTCTACGTCTTTAAAACAATCCAGTTCGGCCAGTTGGCGGCCATCTTGTGTAGCCTCTAAAAGCATGGCTTCAACTTCTGCCAACTTTGTAAGTATCTCATCTTTCATTTTGGATTCCTTTTTGTCTTACTATGCCTATATTATAGCAAATCGGCTATTTCGGGTCAACCGAATGCTTTCGCCAGCCCTGTGATTCCAATGCCTAGTGCTACAATGTTCACCATCAACTGTGGTCGATTTGCAACACGGATGCTCCAACCCATGAACAAGATTGTGCCCAGGAAAAATGCAAGAATGTTGTAAGGGTATGCCGCAGGTCCTACGGCGTTGAGACTGTGACCGGCAATGATAAACACTGCTCCGGACCACTGTAGTATTTCATTGATTTCTAACTTCATGTGTATATTATAATCTATTTTGAATATTTGGTCAAGTCAAAAAAAACCCTACACACAGTAGGGCTTTTGTAGTACTAAAGTATTACTTTTTGCGTCTTGCTCTAAACGCAATTTTAATGCTGGGAGTGTCAAGAGGCCCGGCAGCCTGACTAGTTCCGTGCAAACACCTTCCGTCGTATATGATTAGTCTACCCGGTACTGGACTTACCACCTGTCCCTGGTCTAGCCAACCAATGTTGTAATTGCGACTTTGTGCTCCGTTGCGATTGAACTGTTGATGATCTTTAGACAGTCCATTAAGGTCTTCAGGATAGTATTTTAATTCGGCTCCCCAGCTTGGATACCATTCAGTGTTGACCACGTACAACATAGTTACTGAAGTATCATCATTGAGTTCCAAAGGAGTATCTCTATGTGCGTATCCGTTGCCTCCGTGTCCTGCATGGGAATTGTAAACGAGATTCACATAGGCACGCCAACCTGGTATTAGGTTAGTATCTGCGGTAGCCGGAACTTCTATGTTGGTGGTCATGCCTTCGGGGTGACCAGTCAATTCAAATTGATTGTTTAAATTACGATTTATTTCTTGCCACAATGTAAAAATTGCCGGATGACGAGCCTGTAAACTTGCCTCGTCGCTTGCAAGAGCTGACCTATGCATTTGATGTGCTCTGCCCATCGATTGATAAATCATCCAATCATTTGGAGTTTTTGGACTACTCAATCTGTAATCAAATACAACTTCTTTTTCTGGCTTCCACACACCCGTAAAATCAAGTCGTGTTTTTACATGCAGATACGTTTTTGCGTGGAGTTCAGGCGAGATCAAGTTATCATGAACTTCTATGGTATAAGGTATATTCATAACATTATATATTGCAATAGCCCCGCAGGGCTATTGTTTACATAGTAGGACCATTGCCGCTCTTGAAGCCGATATGACCGCCTTCTGCTTCAATGCGTTTGATAGCATCTTCAAACAAGATAGGTGCAAAGTCGGTTTGCTCAACACAAGCACACCAGTACCGCGGATCAATCTCAGTGCTGTACAATGTAGCACCGGTCTTGGCATCTACACCGCGGGCTTTCTTTACTCTGGTGGCATGCAGATGTCCGTGAATGTTAACACCAAAGCGACCCAACGAAGCCTCATGCACAGGAATGTGACTCAAGATCATGCCGTTCATCACATGGTATGCACGTAACTCGCGGAAGTATTCGCGGTATTCGTCATCACGGAAGATGTCGTGGTTGCCACGGATCAACACTTTGTCACCATTCAAACGTGCCAATGTCTTCAATGCTTTGCGGTTAATAACAACGTCACCCAAGTGGTACACCTTGTCGTTGGGACGAACACGATCGTTCCACCGCCGTACCATCTCCTCGTCCATCTCATCAGGATCAGTCCAGGGACGCAATTTCACCTCAGGATCATCTGGGTGCGTGAAGCGACAGACACCGGCATGTCCAAAGTGTGTATCACTAACTAAAAATACTGCTGGCATATTCGCCTCCTTTCTTTACCTTATTAAGTATAACATGTGACAAATATTTGGTCAATCACTAGAAAGTATTACTTCCTGCCAGGTGTGATCTCCCATGTATTTTACTTGCATTATGTATTGGTAGTCTTCTGGCATTCCAGTGTTCCAGTCATTGGGACCAGTGTGAACCAACAGATTTTTTTCTTGCCGTTTGTTCCATACCAACCAATAGCAATGGCCCATGACAATTTGAAAATTGTATTCAGCGGCATACACAGCATCAGTCACTTCCAGTCTGCGCCGGATGTCATCTGCTTGTTTTTGTAGTACGGTGACCAGTTCAACTATGCGATCATATTCTTGCTGGGCATACATCCTGGCATGATTGATCATGAGATCTTTCTGTTTTTCAACAGGTATCAGATCAAATTTAGGACCTAGTGTGCTGGTGGCGTAGGGCGTTACATTTCTGTTGAAAAAATGTACTAGAGTGTTGCCAGTTTCAACGTCAAAACTATCGCGCCCTTTGGCACTATTTGGCTGATCAGAATCCGCCATATTCCTTGTAACGTCGACGTGGTTCAATATCCAACTGCTTGTACAAATAATCACGGCCAATTAGTCGGTGTTCAATTTCTTTGAGAGCCGTGACTACTGCACTGTGTTTAGGACCATCAATCTTTGGCTTGTCGCCGCGGCCTAGTTCTCTAGCACGACGAGCACCAATCAGCACTAGGTCGTAACGGTTTTCTACTGCCTCAACTGCGGCTTCATTGCTGAGCCCCAGTGTTGATTCATATCTGATTGCGTCTTGAATGTTTTGTACGTTATTCATCTTGGTCCTTTGGTAATCCGTTTGAGTGTCGATCTGAAGTTTTTCCTACGTCTTGAAACAGTCGTTTTTCTTGCTGAGTCAATCTATCCTTGTGTGTCTTGCGTGGGTTACCGCACAAGAAACAACCGGGATTCCCACAATCCATAGCATGGCGTTTGGCCAGTCTATGTGGTTGTTTGATATTGGTCTGATTAAATGTATTGTGTGATTGGGCAATCTTTACTTGTCTTGAAATCGCCACATCTGTTTTGTGGCGCCGTTTTGAGTTTATAAATTTGGCTAGATCGTTGCTCATATACACCTGTGTAATAATGTAGAACTATTGTAACATAGTCCTACATCATTGTCAAGTTATAATGGCTGATATTCTTCTTTACCGCAACCACACCCTGGACAGTTATAGTATTTTGGCAAATCTTCAAACTTGCCCTCTGTCTCTTCATTGTGGACATGTCCACATACAGTGCATACGTATTCCATATCAGTCCTTATTGTGCTTCTTTGTGAGCAGTCAAGGCTTTGGTAAAGCGGTTGGCATGTGAACGTTCGGCTTTGGCCAGGGTTTCAAACCAGTCGGCAATCTCATCTAACCCTTCATCACGGGCCGTTTTTGCCATGCCTGGATACATGTCGGTGTACTCATGTGTTTCGCCGTGTATGGCTGATTCTAATGCTTCAGCAGTGGTCTTGGCTGCCATGCCTGTGGCAGGATCTCCCGAACCACCATCAATCAGGTATTCCATGTGACCGTGTGCGTGGCCTGTTTCGCCTTCGGCTGTGCTACGGAACAGGGCCGAGATGTCATTGTCGCCGGCCACATCGGCCATGTTTGCAAAATACAGATAACGGCGATTGGCCTGGCTTTCTCCGGCAAATGCCGCTTTTAAGTTTTCTTCGGTAAGTGTACCTTTTACAGATTGTGTCATATTTCCTCCTTGTAGACAACACTATTATATAGTATAGTAATTGCCTAAGTCAAGGCATTTTGTTATTGAATTTTTCTATGAGGATAATAGTGAGTAAATATTGTATGACTGATTTTCGTTGTGCGGCCATCCATCACAATATTCGTTTTGATACCACTCCAGATTCCCAAGTAAAAATTTTGCCTTGTTGTGTTTATAAAACCGACCAGCACTATCAAACCTTGGAACAATATTACGCCAGCAACGAAATACAACAGTTACAATCGGCTACTGATTGGCCCGATGGGTGTACGGTGTGTCAACACCAAGAGGCACAGAATCAAACCAGTTACAGACATCATGCCAATCAGGCGTTAAGCAACATATCAGGAGTTCGATATGAACTCATGCCCAGCAATGTGTGCAATTTAAAATGTATAATGTGTTCGCCACCGTATAGTACCGCGCTATCCAAAGAACGATTCATTATCGGAATAGAAAACATTGATCTCAGTCGCGAAAACAACACTGCCCAACAACAACTAGAGATGCTGTCCAAAGTCAATAACATTGAAAGCATCAGTATAATTGGTGGCGAATTTTTCTTGACCAAGGGCAATTTAGAAATTATGGATTTTGTGATAGCACAGCAAATATCACTTCGCATTGTGACCAATGCCACTGTAATACTAGACTCACATCTTGACCGGCTAAAGCAAATCAAAAATTTAGAATTACAAATCAGTGTAGACGGATATAAAGAAGGTTATGAAATCATGCGTTATCCTGCTGTATGGGATAACTTTGTCAATAATACCAGTCAGTTGATTAAACAATTGCCCGAGGCTGATATAAATTTTCACTTTGTTGTACAGGCACTCAACATACAACAACTAGTACCCACACTGGATTGGTGCAATCGACAACGTAGACCAACTAGAGTGACCAACTTGATTCAACCCGAATACCTTGGGTGGGCAATATTTTCAAAGCAAGAACGAATTGACATGGTCAACATGCTACAAGATCAATGCGAGCAGTATCAAATAACTCCAACACAAAAACAATTTGTAAAAAAATTATGTGACACCATACAGTCAGTCAAACAAGACCCAAAATCAAGAAATCAATTTGAATCAACTGTTCGTCGAATATATGAACATAGATGGCCGACCCTGAGAGAATCGAACTCCCATCACATGGTTCGAAGCCACGTATTCTATCCGTTGAACTAAAGGCCGAACTGGTGCTCCTAGGGGGTAACGATCCTCCGTTTCGGCATTACCAATGCCGTGTAATACCTTTATACTATAGGAGCATGAAATAAAGAAAGTACTACCTGATGTTTAAGGGTTCGGAATACAAGACTGCACTCCCTTCCCTCCAGCAACATGACACGACTGTGACTAGCAGTCTACCGCGGCTCTCGCCCGTTCAGCGGCGCTGGATTAACTAGATCCCTAGTAGTTGGGCCGATAGTCGATCTGTTTCTAACACACTTTCTTTAAACTTGGAGCAGGATATCGGGTTCGAACCGATGACATTCTCGTTGGCAACGAGACATTCTACCACTGAATTAATCCTGCATTAACTTATGCCGCTAGACTCTTGAATCTATCTGCGGCATAACTAGCCGCAAACGCTTCTGGCTTGACAAAAGGTATAACATTGCATACACCTTTGATGTAACCAACGGCTTGGCTGATCACACAACTTGAGCCATACATCTCGTCTGGGTTAATATCAAGATGGACTTCAACCTCACGACCGTCTAGCACTTCTTCAAGTTTCAAGTATAATTCACTTACTTTGTAAACTTCGGTCATTAATCGCAACGCTGGCCGTGATGCCCGTTGATCCCAGTCGCGTTCACGTTGTACTTCACCAAACAGTTTGCAACCGTTGTTGCCGTTGATGTGGACTACAATAGCAAGAATGTAATCAGCATACCATTTACCGTCAACTTTCACACGTTCACTATCACAACCAAGATAGATTCGAGTTTCGGGAGTTTGGCCACGGATAAACGCTGCCACTTGGTCAATGTCTAGTTTTTTCATCATTTGCCTTTTATTTAACTCTGTAGACATTACAGTTTTATTAATGGTGCCCCAAGCGAGACTCGAACTCGCAAAATTTGGCTTCTAAGACCAACACGTATACCAATTCCGTCATCGGGGCTGAATACTGGCACGGGAACTAGGGGTCGAACCTAGAATGACAGAGTCAAAGTCTGTAGTGTTACCATTACACTATTCCCGAACAAAAACTTGGGGTGCATGATGGGATTCGAACCCACGTGTATCGGAATCACAATCCGAGGTCTTAACCACTTGACGACACGCACCATATAAAAACACCCTGGTTGTCAAATGTGTTTTTATATGGTAGGGGTGCTCGGGAACGATCCGAGTTTTACTGGTTAAAAGCCAGTTACTTCACCTTAAAGTTTCACCCCCACTAATCTTATCACTCTTGTCACTTGTCATGACAGATCTCCTTTTAAAAAATTGGTGCCGCCGGGTGGGAACGATCCACCGACCCCGACCTTATCAAGATCGTGCTCTACCACTGAGCTACGGAGGCTATAAATATGCTTATGATTACAACTGCTGATGACGCTATGCTATCCTTGTACCAAGCGGCACAAGGTGTTTACCAACAACGATTCTATTCTACAGTCACACGCGAGTTTACACTCAATGCCATGCTGATCAATCCCAAGAAAGAATTTCAACTTGATACTACGTTTGTGGTGCCTCCTCCAGGTTCCGACCCTGGTTCCCCGGATTTTCAGTCCGGTGCTATGACCACATCAGCTAAAGAGGCATAATTGGTACCTCGTGACAGAATCGAACTGCCGTCTGCGCCGTGTAAAGACGCGGCCCTACCATTAGACGAACGAGGCATATTTGGCGGAAGACGGAGGAGTCGAACCCCATCCCATTTCTGAGAACCTGGTTTTCAAGGCCAGTCGCGGCACCAACGCCACTGCATCATCTTCCTGGTTTGGAGCAACGGGCTGGATTCGAACCAGCGGCTTTTGGGATTTGCAATCCCATGCATTGGGCCTCTCTGCCACCGTTGCCTATTGGTCGGAGTAGCAGGGATCGAACCTACGACCTCCTGGTCCCAAACCAGGCGCACTACCAGGCTGTGCTATACTCCGTTGATTTTTCTTTTGATCCACATGCCAAACAATGTGCCACAGTAGGCACCCGCCAGTGCTGGAATCAGGGCCCAGTGATCTTCTGTGTAGTTGATAACTGCCACACTGGCTGTGAATGTCACTGCCATCGACCACCATGCAGCCATGAGTGGACGATTGTCTTGAATTGACTTTACAAAGTAAACGTAAATCAAATCAGTTGCAAATACTGCAAAGAAAGTTATGATATAACTCCACATGTTATTTCTTCAATGTGGGTTCTTGTGTTTTTTCAATTTCTTGTGGCTCGGCAAATCTTGCTGAACTGCTGAAACCATGCCAACTGTCTTCGGTAAAGATTCTAACAGGTTTCCAGTATCGAGCAATGATATTATTAATCACCACAAGACCAATCACCACGGCTATAAAGCCCAGTGCTGTCAAAATTGAGCCGGCTAAGAATACAGCCGCTTGATCCATGTCCATATGTTTTCCTTAATCCGCTTGTCGCGTGATATAATACTGTCGCATACGTTCAGCACCGAACGTGATTCTCATACTTGACTTGACTTTTTCTATGTCAAATGGTTTACAACTAAACACATCCAGATAACAACTAGCCGGGTTGTCAATAAAGTGAGCCACAATGCTGGAAGTAGTAATAACTTGCACCACAGTATAGCCTGAGTGATAAGGCTCTTCGCCATTGTAAGTTATGATAGGTTCGCCGTGTGCCTTCATGTCTATGTCAATCACAAGTGCTCTGATCCAGCGATCTAACAGTACAGGATCACGGATTCGATCAGGATCACAACCACTGCAATCTAATATAAGATGATTTCCCCAATAATCCATAATGTTCCTTTGGAGCGGAGTACGAGAATCGAACTCGTTTAACCAGCTTGGAAGGCTGGGACACAACCAATATGCCAACTCCGCATATTTTTATTATACTGTGATTGCACAGTTTAGTCAACATCTTTGACTTGAATTTTGACCAACCGGCCACCATATCTTGTTTCTAATTCGTAGAGAAATTTGATGTACTCGTCTACTGATTCTTGATCCCGCCAACGTCGTTGTGTGGTAAATTTGTCTGTTACTTTAAAATCAAAAGGATTTACTTTGCCCTTAACACACATCATACCTAGTTTGATATTTCTTGCTGTTTCTGACTTTTGATTCTTAGATTCGTCTTTGCCTGGGATCCAGGTAACTATCAGTAGTTTAGCCATTACATTTCCTTTGGTGCCCCCACCATGACTCGAACACGGGACCTACGGTTTACAAAACCGTTGCTCTACCAACTGAGCTATAAGGGCAAATTTTTTCTTATTATAACATATCTTGCCAATTGATAGCAAGGCTTCTATTGTAATTTTGCGTTCTATTCTTTCGTCTATTTTCCATAGCAGGAAGGTATTGCAAATTGTCTTGATGATGAGGCCCACCTTCGCTTAATGCAATAATATGATCTACTTCGTATCCGTTTGGGCACATTTCGTAAATCTTGTTGATAAGTTTGCGATCTGTGTCTGGTAATGTTGCACTGTATTTTCTAGCACGATATGCTTGAACTGCCGAAACGTTTTTAGATTTTTTCTCAGTTTCTGTGTAAACTTTTTTCTCTCGAATGATCTTTGGTGGCTTTTCTTTTTTCAGGCGTTTTACGTAAACAGTATTATTATATGTTGCGGCACAGGATTGAGAACAAAAAGTTTTTTTGTTGCTATCTGGTTTAAACAGTTTATTACATTGTTTACACCCAATCAATTTTGCTTGATACTCTGCCAAATATTGATATGGCATTGCTATGCGAGTAATCAAACAAGAGCAAAATATTTTTTTAGATTTACCATTGGATTGACCGTGCATTCGTTTATGTCCAGTCAATGCCATAATACTATTAAACGATTTATCACATTCTATACATTTATACATATAGTTATTTATGATTGGCTCCACGGCTAGGGCTCGAACCTAGCTTGCTTTCGCACAGATTAACAGTCTGCTGCCACACCCGGCGGCTCCCGTGGAATAATTTTTACTGACCGAGCGTCTTGATCACGTATGGCCCACTCAGTGCTACCCACACGTATGTGAAGACAACCAGGCTTGCGTCTCAATACAGTCACAACCCTAGTGGGCACAATGCCCATTTGTTGTAGTCGTTCGTTAGTGACGCTGGCTATCACAGCCTGGTCATTCGCTTTCAAATCGTTTAATGTCAGTGTCATATTTTTGGCGGAGACGGTGAGATTCGAACTCACGGAGGTATTGCTACCTCGCCGGGTTAGTAATCCGGTGCCATCGGCCACTCGGCCACGTCTCCATTATAGTATTATATAGTTAACGTGCGGTTGTGTCAACAACTATTTGGTGGAGAGTCAGGGATTCGAACCCCGTATACCGTAAGGTGGAAGATTTACAGTCTCCTGAAGTCGCCAATGCTTCTCACTCTCCAAATTCTGTATTTTTTTTATATGTACCTTTTTAATACCTGCTTGAAACTCTTTTGCATCTAGCACATCTGGACATAACCGACACTGCTCGATACATCGAGTCTGCCGTAACCCTTCAACAAATTCTGTTAATTTATCATTGTTCCATGTTATTTCTGCTGGTTCATAAGATTCAATTAACTCTTTTTGTTGATCTGTCATAGCAACATCAAATTGCTTGATAAAATTTGGTAATATTGCAGAGACATTACATTTGTAAAGTTTACCATTGAGAAAATGATGAGATTCTTTGCCACCGCAAATAGATATAGCGGCGGTTGGATCACTCCAATAAACTAATTTAACTCGATCATCATAACGTTCTATTGGTATCTTACTAAATGTATTTGCAAGACCATATCTAACAAAGATCTGATTGTGATCTCTCCATGCAAGTTTGTATGTTTGGTCTTCCCAAACCTCATATTTTATTCCGTTATCTGCAAAATTAAAATGCTTAACATGGTCAGGGCCTTGTGTGTAATACCCGTCATTGACATAAAACTTTTTGTAATCTCCGGGAAAAAATTGTTCAACATTGCGAACTACTTCCGCCTCAGCATTTATATCATGGCGATTAATATCAATTCTGACTCTGCCTTGATATTTTTCTAGCAACTTATACAACATAGGCCAACGGTGAAATTGAGTTCCATTGGTTATAATCAATATGGAGGCCCTGGGCCAAAGTTTAGCAATTTCTTCAACCCATACATCAAATTCGGGATTGAGCATAGGCTCACCGCCCAAGATGCCAATTCTGCCAACATCTAGTTTTTCTGACCAACTTTTGTATACCTCAGCATACTCGTTCCATTTATAATGTCCGGAGAACGCATAGTTGTTAAATCTATTGCAACGCGAGCAGTTCAAATTGCATACATTGGTTATGTAAAATTCACAATAATTAAGTTTTAGCACGATAGCATACTTATAAACATTGGCGACCCCGAAAGGATTTGAACCTCTGACATTTGGTTTTGGAGACCAACGTTCTGCCGGACTGAACTACGGAGCCAATTATATTGTTAGACCACCATACAAGATCCAACGTGTTTGATCAATGTTGGCGATTCTGTGTACAGCGCCGGGGGTGTTCACAAACACTATACCTTGATTGCGTTTGAGTGGCGCACGATAATACGGCACTGAATTGTTAAACTGATAAAATTCTGTTGCGGTTGTATTGTCTTGCAACAAATTAACCACCATCTGCACCATGATATGACTATTGTCAATATGCGGCCCCATAGCAAATCCTGCTTGATCCCTAATTATATCAGCAAACCAATGTGTTTTTGTTTGATATTGATCTTTACGAGGATATCTAGATTTAAATTCTGGTGTTTCGGACACAAGGTCTAGCAAAAACCCTTGCTGGGACTCGTTTAACAAATCAGCAACTGCTCCAGTTCTGTTACAAGCACCACGCAAGAAAGAGTTATGTCCTGGATTCATTTGAAAATTATCATCGCACCGCAATGCAGACTCAAACTCAGACGAGTCTATTATGTCAGATCGGATCTCAACTTCCCAGATTGGAGTGTTGTATTGTTTGAGTACATCAGCATCGGATCTGATAGTAAAATGCTTGTGAACAATAATTTCCATAAAGTATTTACGCACTCTTTGGAATGCGTGTACTAAAGCACTCTTCATGGATGAACCCACTTGTCTCCTTGCAGATAGAGAATGCTTTAATACGCTCGGATTTTTTTATGTACAAGAACACAAGCCATCCCCGAGGCCGCCCGTTTGTGCCGGTTTTGAGTGAGGCACAGGACCGCGTTTCCTGTTGCACTTTGAACGTTTATTGCACGTTCTCTTGAATCCACTTCCAATATTCTTCTTCGGTCATCTAAGTTCTCCTTAAAAAGAAAAACCCCGGAGTTTTTAGTTCCAGGGTCTTTGAATAAGATACGATTGCGTACTATTTAAGACCCTGTGTCTCCTAGAATGCTTGTCAAGCGACCATAGGCGTGTGACCAGGCAGATGTCTGACTGAACATATTCTTGGGTTGCAATAAACAAAGTGTCGTTTTCATAGTATCAATTATAGTTTATTTACCTTTGTGTGTCAATTGTTTTTGGCAAACTTGATGTTGTATTTTTACAACGTTATCCAGGATACCATTGATCACCAACAGCATACTCCATGTCCGGCGGCACCATTATTTTACTGTCTTGGTCTATTAGGTTGGCAAGATCATCTGTGGGAATACCAGTAATTCTTATTTGTCTACGACGACTGGCACAAACAGGCACACCGTGTAAGAAGTAATCGCTGGTTATGTAAACTGGGTCGTTTGCATGATATGCATCGTTCACATATTTGTTGTCAAACGCCCAGTACAATGGGACACCGCCGTCACTGATGTTTAATGTAATAATAACAAACCCTTGTCGAATAACACCATTCTTACCGGCCACGTTGGGTACATCACTACCTTCAAACCAACGACTATCTCGATGTATACTGGCAAAACTTCCTGGATCAAGACTCACACAATGTATACTGTTCATTCGCTTGAAAGGTAATGCCTTGATAAACTTTATAAGTTTTAGTTTTTCAAACTGTGGTTTAATTTTCCATTCACGATGCAGAGCGAGGTTTCGAGCATAAGTGCCACCAAAGTCTGCTTCTCTTCTGAGCATTTCAGAATCAGACTCTTCGGGCTCCATATACATTAATTGAGTCATTTGCCACTGTGGTATTCCTCTCATCTCAATCTGTTTATAGGCTATCTCTACAGTACACTTATCGTATGTTTCAGGATCTACCATGCCCCATGTCTGATTGAGTCGACGTGTTCGTTCCCAACTTTGCTTGCCATTGTTGATTGCGGTGCTGTGTGGAGAGATTAATTTATCAAACTCCAGAGCAAACAGTCGATGATCAAAGTCAAGGTTGAGTCGAGCGTAGGCTATATTTTCGTAAGGATTCATATTTTAATAGGAAAGAGGTGTTGTATAAATATTTATATCTCCCAACTTGAAAGCACATAAATGACTCCAGAAGAACTCATGATCTTTCCAGATCTCCCCCCACTGCCACGCGAGCTTTATGAAGCACCAGACGCTTATGATACCAGCAAACAATTGGCCAAACAAATAGATCGCATCTGCACACGCAAAGGCATTAAATTTATCAACACACCCTATGACAGGTTCGATGTCAGTCAAGGTATCAAAGATTGGGTACACGAACATGTGGGCACAGACTACACCGATATCGGGGTAAGTATTCATGGCGCTGGCTGGGCCTGTCCACATCATGACACAAGTCGTAACTGGACACTGATTTGGTTGTTGCAAACAGGTGGACCAGCAGTGGACACAATCCACTGGCTGGAAGAAGGCAAGCCTTACATTAGACCCCTTGTGAAAGAGTATCCAAAGACTTATGATAACTTGACAGAAATTTGCAGACATCGTATGCCTGTAGGTGAATGGTACTTGATCAATGCACAGGTATTACACTCAATTGAACCCATGCCTGACGGTGGTAGAACTGCTATTCAGATTGGATTCTGGGACGACTCGCCAACCATTGCTCGACTAAAGGCCATGGATGTCAGGCGTGATCGACAACTATATCCTTGATGGTAAACCGGTGCCGATTGTCAACAGTGTACATCACCACATCGGCCATGGTATCTACGGGAATTTTCTGACGCCAGCGATTGAACTCACTAGAGTAGCCCATATCGCTTTCAAATAGTGCAGGACGAAAGTTAATGACCTTGGGCCACAAAAAGTTTGATTGAATCTGTTCTGCTTGTCGGTCTAGTGCAATCTTGTGTATGCTATAAGGCCACATTCTGCGTTTGTCGTGATACGATGACAAACTGCTGACATTAATAATGTGTCGGTTGGGCTGGTGTTTCCAAGCATCCACCATCTTGACCAAGAGATCCACCTGGGCAAAGCCATTGTAGGCATTGTTGATAAACAAATCACAGTCAAGTGATTCTGCAACAATTTTATCTTGTGCCTTGACAATGTCGTAGCCGTTGCTTCTTGAAAAGCCCACTAGCTCTACATCATCCTGTGCCGCAAATCTATCCCACAACACACGGCCAAGTCCTCGAGAGTGTCCGGTGATTGCAACTTTCATTTGATTTCAATCTTGGTTTGTTTGATCATACGGTCAAAGCGCACATATTCTCGATCATATACTGCCTGTGTCTGTGCTAGATTATCTACACAAGGTTCGTATTCCCAGGTTCGCATTTTGGACTGTAACTCAGGATTACGCAGTGCAGTCACAAACACTTCATTGTAGTAGTTCAAGATGTGTTGTGGTACACCACGTGGCAAAAATGCTGAACCATATGATGGCATTTCAAATCCTGGCACAAACTCTCCCACAGTGGGAATGTTAGGCAATGTTGAATGTCTTGTGGCGCCAGTGGTGGCCAACATCTTGATGTGTGAGGCATTGTCTTGTGCGTATCCAATGCTAGTGGCAATAAAAGTCATCTGTTTGTTTTTCATCAATGCAATTGCTTCGGGAAAGGTGGTCATTGGAATACCAACCACTGTGTCTTTATTGTCGTTGTTGAACAATCTTTCTAGTGTAATAGCTGATACTGCATCAACTTGAGCATAGTTTAGTCGGTTTGGATTTGCTCGAATATACGTCAAAGCCTCTCGCATGGTATTAAACGGTGCATTGACATCTGCAGATACCACATTGGAGAATTTCCAAAGATTCACAAACGGCACAAGCTCATCACGCTTGGGGAAGCCAGTTGCGTTCTTGAGATCGTAGATGATGCGTGTGGGCGAACTGGTCCAACCCATGGTCAGGCCATCGGGTGCTGACTCTGCAATGGTTTGCATGCCAACCCCGTTTTTATTGCCTGGTTTGTAAGTGATCACAAATGTCAGTCCAGTTTGCTTTGATACAACGTCAAGCACTTCACGTGAACGCACATCACTCAGTGAACCTGGTGCCGTGGGCACAACATATCGAATAGTCTTGCCTTTTAGCTCTGCTGGCATCTCTGTTGCATTAGCGGCCATGGCAAATAGCAAACAAACAATACTGATGATATTTTTAAACATTTCTAACGACTCCTTGATAAAATTTTTGTAAACTCATAACGGGATAATATTTGTAACAAACTTTTGATCGATTCTTGTAAACCGGATGAAAAATCAGTTTGGGATCAATGATGTTGGCATCATTGAAGTAACGATGATAGTATGTTTTAGCAAATTGTTCTGTGCGAATAAACGGGATCAACAATTTGTTGAACTGATTACTGGCAAATGTGTAGAAGAATTTATCTGTTTGAAAACAGTTATCCCAAGTAGGATAACAGGATATGTTCACAGCTCGATCTAGACTCATCGAGCGGTGTATTGCATATTTATTAGTTCTCAAGTGCTCTTCTAAATTTTTAAATTCTTCCACGTGCTGTTGAAAATATCTTATGAGTTCGTGCGCTTGGTTTACTACAATATGCGGATACTCAGGTGTCCAATAAAAATATTCTATCACAGTGTGGCGATCCGGAGTGACATCGTTTTTAAAAACAGTCGGTAACTCATGAAACACCGCCGCAATCATGTTATCGGGGGTTAGTGTCACTGATGGTTTCTCTATACCGGATACAAGTGCAACATCAATACCGTTGTCGTACATATTTTGTTGATAATTGCAAATATACCTCATGCGTCTTATGTTTTGGTAAGATGTTCTAAATCCCACAATAACAGAAGTGTCCTCAAGGTCATCTACAATACCCTGACTTGTGGTATCGGATATGTGTATTTTTACCCCGGGATGATTTTTAGCCAACTCTCGAAGTTTAGGTTCAATGGTGTAGTGCCATTCGCTGGCAAGATTCTCATGACTCAAATCAAAAGATGGTTTAAATCCAGTTTTGTCCATTATGCCGTGTGGCCAGTCAATCCACACTTCGTCAAGATGTATATTGTTGTCCACAAACGCACGAAGAATGTTGTCGCTGTCAGACCCGCCACTATAAGAAAGAATTAGATAGTCGTATTTGTCACGCAGTTGTTGTGCCCGCTCACGATAAATTTCAAGTATGGGTTTGTTTAGTGGTATAGACCAATCTATGCTATTGTACACTTCGTCATTGAAGCGCCACTCTAGTTCGCACTTGGCCTGTGTGGCCGCCACCAGTGCATTGTACCGATACAGATAATTTTTGCCATTGACAATGTAAAAACCATGATGCTTTACATCATCAGATGAGGCAGATGTATCTTCAAAAAATTTCATTAGTTTGGGAATTGGTTGCGGGAGACGGAATCGAACCGCCGATCTCTAGATTATGAGCCTAGTGAGTTACCTCTTCTCCACCCCGCGGTATTCTTACTTATATGTAAAAACTATCGGGAAATTCTTTCCCAATTTCCCGTCTCATCAAAATGTAGATCAAAGTTCAAGTTGGGAATAGCAGAATCAAATACATAATCTAATTTGGCCTGCCAATTGCCAGCGGCATCAATCTTAAACCAAACGTTGCCATCGAATTTAAATTTTTCTTCAAAAGTTGGCGAAAAAACAAATTGATTTCCAAATTCTTTAAAATCCTCGTCTTGATCAAAACGTACACTAAACTCGTATGCACCCCAGGCAAGATACAAAGTTCTCAGCAAAGGCCATATTTCGTTAACCATACTATCGGCCACGGGATTGACATTGATTTTTATAATGTTGTAATCAAAATCGTCGTAGTCTATAACATTTCTTGCATTCTTCGGATCGTACAAAAACGTGTAGTGATTTTCAAAATTGTAACGTTCCATACCCCCAAGCCCCCAACCTTCGTGTGGTCGAACCAAATGTCGACGCATGTGAGCGGTGAATATTAACAAAGATTTATATCTAATCAGTCGGTGTATATTGGTATTGCGATAATCTTTAGTGATCCATTTGCCGGCCCACTCAGTGCTACTGATATTAAACTTGTCAGGATTGGTTCCCAATGGAGTGCCCGGCTCGTTGTAACATAAGTTTAAACTATAATGACGTATGGCAGTATCTCTGGTGCGCCATAAAAAAATCAACGAGTCTGCAACGTCGGCGATTTCCTCTCCGGGAAATCCAACAATCCAATTACTGTAAGCGTTAATGCCTACTGTTTTGAGATCCTTAAAATTTTGTTCCATCTCTTCTCGGGTGACATTTTTCTTCATCAATGCAAGTGTCTTGTTGCTACCCGACTCTACTCCAAAATTTAAAAAGTGACACCCACCATTTTTTAAATCCTGCAGATATGCAAGATCCATTCGACCGTCGGATCGAGCATAACCGGCCCATGCAAGGTCAGTCATGCCCTTTGCTACTACTCCGAGTGCAAATGCTCTTAACTCTTTTAAATTACCATTGACCAAACTGTCAACAAAGTGTATGGCTCTAACGCCAAATGTTTTGTACTGATATTCAATTTCATCAACTACTGTGGTAGCAACTCTGCCGCGATAACGCCAAAATTGTGTTTCAATACAGTACTCGCATTTTGCTATACACCCTCGACTGATTTCTGACCCTACGGCAGCACCATACTGATACAAACTCAAGTCAAAGTCTGCGTAGTCTGGCCACGGCATGGAATCTAGATCAATGCGTTGATCTTTAGGATAACTTAGAAAGCGTTCAGAGATAGGTGTTTTGTTTTCAATTTTCTCTAGGATGTCAAGGAACACTTGTTCTCCTTCACCTTTGACCACGTGATCAAATAATTCTGCATATTTAAGTTTTCCTTGGATCACTTGAGATCCGCCCACTATTATTTTTACATTAGGTAACTTTTCTCTGATCTTTGGCACCGCCCAGGCCACAGTCTCATTATTACAATAGTATATACTAAATCCAATGACATCTGGCTTGAATTCTACAATCTTGTCAATTTGATCTAACAGAGTAGATTCAATGAACGGATGTATATCTGCATAGTAATATTCCGGCTGTTCCCATTTCCAAGACAGGTATGAATGCCATAATTCTTTTTTGTCTGTTAAATTGTAAGTTTCCACATTGACGTCAAATGCACAACTGCTAAATCCTGCAGCCTTTGCCAAACCTACCAGACGTGCAATATTATACGGTGCGTGGTGTATGGACCAATAAGGAAGCAATACCATTGCTACTCGTGTTTGTTTTGTAACTGGATTGATAATTATTCGATCTAGATTTTTTTGAGGCCTACCGCGACTCAGAGTACCAATGGTTTCTAGTATGGCCAAATGTGGCGAATTTTCGCCCATTGAATTTTCAATTACCACAGGCTCGTTGTCAGAAACTGTTTTAATTTCGAAAATTTGTTTTTTAGAATCTGTCATGTTGCGTGATATATTTACCAGATGATTTTTGTCATAGCACTTCTCATCCTTGGGGGGATGACTTTAATTAAATTACCAAAAGGTTGTGTCGTTAAATATAGTTATGAAATACGATACCAAATGTAAACTTGCTGAACTATCTCTTATGTTGGATATGAGTGGCATGGTCAGTCCCTGTCCGATTTGCACCTGGTGGTACAAAGATACCACAGCAGAACATCATCATATGTTTGATGTTAACGATGATCTTAAACGGGTGTGGAAGTCTCCGCATAGACAAGAATTTGTTCAACATTTAGAAAACGGTGAACGCATTAAAGAATGTGATAGTTGTTGGCAGAAAGAGGAAATTGGTGTTGTTAGTATGCGGCAACAAGTAAATCTAGACTTTGCTGATGTTGAATCGCATCCAGATCAGCCCCGGGTCATCATAATTAAACCGGGCATACAATGCAACAACGCCTGCCGTAGTTGCAACGAAATTACCAGTACATCGTGGTTCAAAGATGCCTACGAATTTGACAAGGACGATGGCTACGATAAACCGTTTAAGATTTGGTTAAAAAAATGGGAACCTCATACCACTATCTACAAAAATAACAAACCTCTTGAAGCCACATTTGATGAGTGGCAAAAAGAACTGGTATTTTGGGACTTGTACGGTGGCGAACCATTGATGATTCCGTTAAGTTACAAAATCCTAGAGTCTGCAGTCAGTACAGGTGGCGCCAAGAATCAAATACTCGGAACACATACCAATGGCACAATCTATGATCCTAAGTTGGTAGACTACTTCAAAGAATTCAAACTGGTTAATTTTGCTATCAGTATTGATGGGGTAGGGGCAAAAAACGATTATTTACGTTACGGTAGCAAATGGGACGAAGTTCTAGCAGTAACTGACAAGTATCTAATAGACGTAGCCCCGTATCCAAACATAAAAACACACATTCGTTGCAGTCCCACTATTTTAAATGTGTTTGACATGGATGAACTACACGCCGAAGGGCTCAAACGCAAATGGCCCATAAGTTTTGAAAATTATGTATTAGACGAACCCCACAACAATATTCAATATATGCCTTACGAACTCAAACTCAAAGTGGCTGAAAAATTCAAAACCATTGATCGATTTAGAGAAGTTGTTAAGTTTTTGATGGGGACTCCTCCGGATTACACCCACGAAAAACAAATATCGTTTTGGTATCATAATGCTAAACTTGACCAACTCCGCAGTGAAAGTTTTGCTGAAGTATTCCCAGAGTGGCATGCGCTCTGGGCTGATTGGATTGCCCGTAACGGATAAATACTGCACAGGAGAAATATTATGGCAACTTGGACAGATTTTAACAAACGTGTTTGGACATTTGATGACGGTAAACTTGATTTTGATGCGTGGATAAAAGATGATGCCGCTCGTGAACAAAACTGGCACGAAGCCACTAAAGTTTACAATGAATGGAAAAATGCCAACCCCGATGCAGACCCTGCATCTCACAATGGCGATGCTGGCAAGATCAATTCAGAATGGATTGAGTACGCAAATGCTCAGCACACTGCTTGATCAAGTGCTCTGCGTCCCCCGGCGGTAATTATAGTGAGATAGAAAATTTGTTAGGCTCGTCATGGACTGCCACACAAGTATTTTCGTCACACCTTCCACCCGCTTCTCGACAGGGACCGTTCTCGTATTGCCAACGCCGGTTAGGTTAGACCGCTGATTGCTCAGTGAAACTTCGCCGTTTCAGAACCACCCGTGTGTGTCATCACACTTCTCATCGTCTGGGTCAGACTATCCAGTGACGCTGGAACGTTGGGGAGAAGCCACGGTTGCAGGACCTAGTGTCTCATTACTGAGAGAAGTGCCCAGGCGGTGTGGCTTCAAACTTGGCGGTCTGAACGGGAATCGAACCCGTCTCCCCACAGTGACAGTGTGGGATACTAACCGATATACTATCAGACCAAAATATCATAGTCAAGCACCGAGAATGCCAATTTATGCGTCCTCCGCTAAGAGTGCAAAAGCCGATGCAGTTATATTAGGATCAGTCGCCGGCCGCTGTGACCCGAATAGTGTATGCGTCCATACACGATACCTTATCGATGCTTGACTATAACATCTACCATATAGAAGCACTCTCAACAGCAGGCCTAGGAGGGGACTTGCACCACTGAAACTTTCGCATCTGCAGATACTAGGCTTCTTCTCTCGCTTTGACTTATGCCAAGAATACTTCTATATGATTGCTATATAGAAACACACTACCTCTCTTTATGGTCGGAGCCCATGGTAAAGACGTCGCTCCTCGGCAATGTATTTCTATATAGTGACCATATAAAAACACACTGGACGAGGCGACCTCGTGGCCACAAGTTCCTGCTTATCTCCAGTGTGTTTTCGTATGGTAGTGGGTACCGGATTCGAACCGGTGTGAATGCCGTGAAAGGGCACTATCCTAGGCCTCTAGATGAACCCACCATATGAAAAAACATTTGGGAACCGTTGTGGATCTCGTTCTGCTTGGCTTGCGAGACCAAGTCACCACGGTCATTACTGCCAGACGATCCGCCGCTTTTCTGGATCTACTTTTTACAGTAGAGAGCCGGCTTCATGACTGGTAGCAAGTGGACACCCGCCGGTGTCAATTCACTTCTACCAATGCCTCTAACGGGTCTGGTAACCCTAATGTGTTCTCATATAGTCCCTGTTACCAGGACTAAATGAAATACGATTTTTAAAGATCTGTTACAACTAGTATCGATCTACTTTGTTGCTTTGTTAAGTTCTATTGTAGCAGAGTTTCAATTTATGGTCTAGCACTAAAAAGAAAACCCTCCGAAGTGGAGGGTCTTTGCAGGGTAGTACTTTCGTATTACAGGCAAAGCCCCCAATGGCAATCCCACTCATGTTCTGAGCGAACGATTGTAACGATTGTAGTTGTTTGTTTCATAAGTGTATTATATATGAGAATTGTATAAGAGTCAAGGCTTTCGGGTTCGATTGCAAGCAGGATCTTTGCAAGCAGTGATTCGTTTACGATCACAGTCTGGGCAGTTTCTAAACCTGGCCAAGTTAACAGGCATGAATCTCACCACTTCATTTTTGCCGGGTTTTCCCCAATTGTCACATTTGATAGCATGTTGCATGATGTCTCCTTGACATACATATACAACGCCTTAGCCCTCGAAAGGGTTGACAAGAGAAACCCGCCGAAGCGGGTTCTGGTGTTTGTGAAAATTAGTTGTCGTACCCAGGGGCAGGGGGCATTTGGGCCAAGACTGCGTTAGTGACTGCTTGACGCAATTTCCGGTCCCATACGTCCAAGCCGACCTTCTCAAATTCCTTTACGTCATAGTTAAGAGGTTGTTTCCAACGTACCTTTCTAGCAGTGGAATCTACATTAAAGACTGCGCCCTTGCCCTCATACTTGTCATGCTGGTTGTATTTTATAACCCAGTTAATTTGCTTTTTGCTGTAAGGACCATCTTCATCAAGTTGAACTTGTGGTTGTTCTGCTTCATTGATGATATCGATGTATTTTTTTAAAAAATCGGTGCTCATGCTATACTCCTAATATCATTTATTTATACAAATTAAAAAACCCGCCGAAGCGGGTTTGGTGGTTTCTGTTACGAGGTATATTAGGCTACGAAAGCATAAATAAAGTTATGAATTATTTAAACCATTATACATCGCTGATAGAAAGAGCCAAACTTAGAACTACTACTGGCTACAAAGAAGAACACCATATTATTCCAAAGTGTTTAGGAGGAACTAACGAACCTTCTAACTTGGTTGATCTAACTGCTCGTGAGCATTATATAGCCCATATATTATTAGCGAAGATACACGGCGGAACATTATGGCATGCTGTAAATCTAATGGGCAGATTAAAGAAGTATTCGAACAGACATTACGAGAAGGCAAGGATAGAGCATTCAAAATTGTTATCTGCTCAAAATAAACGCACTAAAACTAGACCAAAAGAGACACGACAATACACCTGCATTCAATGTTCTAACTTATTTGGTAAGATAGAGTTTTGTCATCACCCGATTAGAGAAAAGGCTTGGTGTAGTCAATCCTGTGCCGCAAAATTTAATGGTTCAAATTATACATCGTCTGTATCCAGAAATAAAGGTGCGACTCCGTGGAATAAAGGATTGCCTAATCCAACTGCGGCAGAAAATGGCAGAAAAGGTGCCTCTAAACTATCTGCTAAAGTTAAAGGAAGAACACGACTTTATAAGCAAGATGGCTCCTGGACTTGGCAATACCCATAAAAATAGGGACCGAAGTCCCTATTGCTATTTTTGGTTACAAGGCATAACTGCCTCGCTCTTAGGCGTTTGCGGCTAAGAGGTATGTATCATCGTTTGCAGATACTTGTTTTGCTTGATTAACGGTCATCGCCTACCGAGCGCCATTACTTGTACTCTTGACCCAATCGATCCTGTGTCAGGCCCATCAAAAGCATACTATGGTCTATCCGCACTTATAGGTTTCCCTAGAGTAATCCGGTGTACCAGCCCTGATCCCAACCTTTCGGTTTTGTAGAGATTTAAGTATGCTTATGGTGGACCTGCCGGGCACTGCCCCCGGGTCTTGAATCCTTTTCTCAGTAACAGTTTACGCTGTTCAAGTATTTATTATACCACAAAATTGATTTGATGTCAAACTATTTGGTACTCTGGTGACAACTAGCCACAATCTGTTTTTTCTGTGCCTGGTATTCTTCACGCTTTTGAACTCGAGCCTGTTCGCATTCTGCTTGAGTTTTGAACTTGGCTTGTTCGCCCGACTCAGGCACTGGTCCTAACACACTCCAACTCAACACCCAGATCAATGTCCGGCTCATAGCAAATTCCTAACTGCTATATTTATAAGTAGTCAGGGAATCTGCCGATGTGTTTACTTGTTGTCTAGTTTAACTTGACTGGCCAATTTGCGCCAGTACTCAGTATGAAACACAAAAAACTTGTTTAAGTCTTCGTACTTGACTGATTGTGGTTCGCAATAGTCCACAGCATAGGCCGCACGTACTGCATCTGTTCGAGAGGCCTTGGCAAAAATTTCATAAAACTCTTTGCGTTTTGCATCATCAATTGTGACAGGAAGCACCATGTGATGCCCCACATTCATGTCAGCGAAACTGGGATCAAGACCCAGTTTTGCCAGGGGAGTATAACCGTTGACTGTTTTGTTGCCAGTAATACCCAACACAGAGACCTTGCGATCACTGCTGGTATTATCCCGGCTCCATTGCTCTGCTTCTGATATAAAACCAATGTGCAAGTCAGTTTGCCCACCCACCATGCTCAACATTGAGTCTGTGGTTGATTTGAATGGGATAATGTTCAGGTCAGGAAACTTTTTCTTGAGTTCAATTGCAGCCAGGTGTGTGGTAACTCCCAAGCCACTGATACCCACGGTAGCCGTGGTAGGAACATCTTTCAGCGATCGATATCGACTGCTGGTCACTGCCATGGGCGCCATACAGTGAACGTATTGTTGCCGGAATCGAGCAATGTCGTAACTTTCGTTGGGAAACACAACTGGACGAACAAAGAACGCAGTTGAGTGTGCCAAGATAGTATTTGGTGTGCCCAGTGCCTGGTTGGATGCAATAGCACCTCCGGCCCCGGGTTTGGCATCAAATACAAAGTTATATCGGTCTTGGATCTTGTTTGCTTCGTTGGCAATGGTTCGATGGTAGTTGGCTACTGAATCACCTGCGCTGTAAGCATACAAGATTGTGATGTTTTCGCGAGCCTGAGCCGCGGTGATGGCAATGGCAGCCAACAAGGTTGCTAGAATTTTTGACATGATTTCTCCTAAAGTTAGTGTCAATAAGTTTAAGAGCTTGCAGAGAATCTGCTACGGAGATCGGCGTTCTATGTGTAACACACCAGTAAAAGGGTTTCGCTACCCCAGGCGTCAATATGTTTCCGACGTCGATACTGTATCGGCGTTGCTGATTCTACTTATGCTCTATTAGAATTTTGAAAAATTATTCACCCCGGTGTTTACATATTGAGCCGGACCCAAATCGTAGAATGGGCTGAGGAATCCTATGAACCCCACAGGACGTCCTAGTTCAGTGTTAAAATATTTCAAATCAATGTTGTCCACCAACAGTTTTAAACCTGCTTCCCAGATTTGGAACGCTCGAGTTTCTTGAAAGTTTTTGTAGAACCAAAAGTCCATTTCGTTGTAAAAACTGTTGGTAGGCTTGGCAACTTGAAATGTAGCAGGATCATAGTCTGGATAGATCAAGGGTTTGACCATGGCTTCGTATGCAGTACGATTAGCAATAGAGTGATTGGGCCAACGCACTAGATATTGTAAGAATTGATTCTGCGGAAGACTAAACCAGTTCTTGATGATGTGTGCCTGTTTGTGTATAATCTCAGGCAAGTCCGGGGTCCAGTAAAAATACTCGTTGGTGATGTTGGTGTATTCGTACACTACAGAATTAGAATGATTGGCCTGTAGATCCATAAAGTACACAAACCAACGGCCATCTCGGATACACATCTTGGGTTTGTCGATGCCATACAACACACAAATGCTCTTGCCTGCATCTGCATCACGACGATGATCGATCAAGCCAATGTTGTCGTGCTTGAATGCATGTCCTGGTTGAAAATAATCTTTGCTGTTGAACACCCAAGTTTCGTCTGCCCCACCTTCCAGCATGTTTTCTGAATAGTCATGCACAGTAATTTTTACTGTGGAGTGGTGAGTGGCAATCCATTGTAGCAAGGGCTTGGCAGCAAACTCCCATTCGCTTAGAGTGTTTTCACACTTGGTATTGAATGGGTCGTTGTGTACATCCTTCTCTCCGGTCTTGGGATAACGAAACACAACTTCATCCAGGTGAATGCCATTGTTGAGAAAACTCAACACCGCAGTGGTTGAATCGCCGCCGCCGCTGGCTTCTACTCTAATCCAGTCATACCGGTCACGCAGTTGTTGAGCACGTATGCGATACAACATACGCAGATCAGTCTGCGGTTCTACCAGCCAGTTCACTGCATCAAAGATGTGGCGGCTAAAATTCCACTCAGGAAACTGATTGGTTTTGGTTGCTTCGACCAAGGCCTCGGGCTTGCTGTAGAACGTTTTGTCGCCTACTTTATAATACCCTAGTTTGGGATTGTTTTCTAATTTTATTGAACTCATTTAAGTTATACAGTATCGGTTGTACATGTGTTGCATGCCACCATTATAAGGAATACCGGATGCAGGATCATATGGATATTCAAACCAATAGTCTGGATTGGCACGTTTCACTAGTTGTCTAAGATGCAATAACCCACGGTTATAATAACGTTGTCCTAGATCAGGAGCAATACTATCAAACATCCAGGTATCTCTATTGCTATATGCGGCACTGGGGGTTTTGCCGCACACAATAAAGTTAGGATTCCAGTCAGGATAGATCAGTTGATGTAAGCCGTCGGGCAGAAGCCGGTATTCAACAGAATCAATTACAATATTGCTGTATGAAATATCGGGAATTTTTTTACTGCGTTGATCGCTAAACACATTCACATTGTCAGCTTTGTCGGGAGTAAGTTGAGACATGAACTTTTTGATCACATGTGCTTGTTTGGCAACCAGTTGTGGCAGTTCGTCTGACCAGTAAAATAATTCATCATGTTCCCACTCTCGATTTAACATCTGCGTTCTTGGGGTTACCACATTGTCCAAGCAGTCGTTGAACACCATGTACCATTTGTTGTTTCGATTTTCTACCTTGGGCTTTTCAGAGCCATGTATAAAACAAACGCTTTTGCCTTGATCCATCAAGATCTGATAGTCAGGGATAAGTTCTCTTTTGTAACTTCGCGCTAGAGTATTGGGGCTAAGAAATCTTGTGACTTTGTAAAAGTAATCCCACTTGTTATCGTCTATTTTTAGTAGATCAAATTCTAACTCTGACAAGTCTACTAGTCTGTGTTTTGTGTTGCGATATACAGGATTGTTTTCTATTAGGGACTGAGTAGTAGGAATTGAAGTCGCAAATACTTCTTCATTGACCCAGGATTGCTTGTTGCCTTTTTCACCGGCTAAGTTATGAAATTGTGCAATCTCGTCAATGAAGATATTATTTTTTACAAAGCTCATGAGAACATTATGACTATCTGCGCCGCCGGAATACCACAGCACAAGATAATCGTATTTTTCTCTTATTTGCCTAGCACGAGCCGCATACCAAAAGTCTAGACTACCCGGAGGTTCTTGTGTCCAGTCAAACTTTTCAAATGTGTCACAGTTGAAGTTCCACTTGACCGGCAGGTGAACTTTTCCGCTGTGTTCTATGGCCTCTAGTTTGCTGTAGGTTTTGAACTTGCCCACAGTATAGTAACCATAACGATCTTTATTCGACAGCAGGAGTGACTGCATCTTTGCCCCATCCTGCCCGGTTCCAAGCACGTTCGTGGAAAAAATACAGGCAACTGTTTACCACAGTGGTGACCCCAGCAAGGCCAACACCAAATGCAAGACTACCGGTAGTAAAATACCCAATGCCAATGTATTGACCAATAATGATAATACGCCAGCTCAGCACCTTGGCAAAACTGCGTGGGATTTTTTCTATATATTTGTTCATGTGTATATTATACCTTTAATCTTTGTTTTCGTCAACCGGAATCCAACCCAATCGAAAAAAATCTTCACGTATTTGATCGGTCACAGTGCCTTCAGGCACATGCCCTAGATCTACCCAGTCATCATCGGGCTCGCCTTGTATGCCCGAACAGTACCAGTCAATGTAATCGCCTTCTTCACGCATGTCAGCCACAATACCACCAGCATATCGCCAACTGCAATGCCAGCGTTGATCTTTCAGCAACGGCCAAACATCATTGCGTTGCCAGTCCTGATTGCACAGGGCCGCATACAAGTTTTGAGCGTAAGTCTTGGTACTTTTTGTTTTATCGCAGATCCATTTGGTACTGCGAAGATCGTATTCTAAGTTATCTTTTTGCCACTCAGGATCGGTTATGCGGTCCTGATCTTGATTCCGTAAACGTTCAAGTACTTCAGCTAATTCATCTGAAGAATTTTGAAATGTATGACGTTCGGGACTGCTATTTACTTTGCTCAAATTAGCCTCCTCGGCCAGTGACCTTTCGCATGGGTTTTCCAGTAATTGCTGGAGTGCCACGTTTGGCGGCTTTTTGTTGTGTTTTACTAAGTTTCGCATCAGGGTGCGCGGCTTGATGTTTTTTTGCAAGTGCCTCTTTTACAGCATCTGCAAGTTTTACAGGTTTGATGGGTTCCATAATGTCCTCCAGAAATATTTAGCGGCGTTGCAAGTTCTGCCAAGTTAACCAGGCCTGGAATGAATTATATACAGTTTGTGCTTCTTTGTCATCCATTGGAACTCGCTTGCCACGTACATAAAAACCGGCGGGGGATATTTTTAGCATTTCGTCGTTGCCTGCAATGTAAAAACTAATAGTGTTTTCTTTAGCTGGTGTGTGAATTTGAAGTGCGTCGTTAAGTTCTGTCATATTGACTATGTTAACACAAGAAGTTAACATAGTCAAATATTTAGATTAAATAGTTTCATGTTGTACAAATATCTTGACTATCCAAAATTACCAATTGAATTAGAAGCCATGTGCCTGGACTTTGATAATTTAGAACCTAATCTTAAATGGCCAGTAGTAAGTAACATTGATCAAATCAGTGTTGACTATCCTCGAAAAAATTTTGCTCAATACAAACAATACCTACCACCAAAGCAATTGATCTCTTGGTTAAATGATCAAGAAATAGTAAATAAAAATGTATGGCAAGCCAGGATACATTGCATGTTTGATGGTGATAGAATTTATCCTCATATGGATTATCCTAGAATATTTGCAATCAATTATATACTAACTGATTCCACAGCCACCACATGTTTTTATAAACATAAACTGAATCCTGATATTCGGCCTAGTAAAACTAACGAGGCAATTTCTCTCAATGACATTGAATTGACAGATTCCGTGATCCTAGAACATCACAGATGGCATTACATTGACGTTACAAAAATTCACAATGTAGAAAATATCACTGTTCCGCGCATTGCTATCACAGTATCAGGATTTGGTCCGGCGTAGAGGAATCGAACCTCTATAACGACTTTAGAAGAATCGTGTCCTATCCGTTGAACGAACGCCAGCGGCTGGTGCCTTGGGAGGGACTTGAACCCCCGACCAAGCGATTATGAGTCGCCTGCTCTGACCAACTGAGCTACCAAGGCTATAAGTGTACTGTAACAGGAAATCTATTTATTGTCAAGCCTGTATCCACTTGATCCTGTCTCTTAATTCGATACTTTCAGCACCATCGTGTTCATTCACACGAAAAAAAGAGCCTTCAGGAATCCACTCTATTTTTAATCCCACTATACCACCGTCATAGATGCCGGGGTATTTGAGAGTGACATACACTTGCAGTTCTTGAGATTGATCTTTTTCTACGAATTCAACAATAGCAGGATCAAACAAAATTTCAGGATATTTGCGATTCCATGTTGACCAGCCTGCACCAAACTCGGGCGAATAAATTACTGCTACACAACCCTTACGAATCAACTTGTTCACTTTAAGTCGCCTTTGAGGGTGTGCCAAACAACGGGGTCACATCCAAGATAGATGCGGTATTTCACATTGTTACGCCAGCGGGTGAATTCATTAACCCGGCGTTCTACAAAGTTAAACATTGAATCGCGAAACCAAAAAGGATTCAGTATGGCCGCAATCATGAACGTGGCTAGTACCGGCATGACAAATACCACAGTAACCCAGTGGAAGGCCATGGCACGATAGAATCGGCCACCCGCAGGAGTGAGTGTAATTTCTTTGTTCATCGCTGTACCTTTTGACATTCAAACACGCCCGGGAACATTTTGTTCTCTCGCACTAACTTGTCCATGTATGCAACCATGGCGGTCTTGGTCTTTTCACAGTCCTCTATTTCACGAAACTGACTGATGTGTTCTATATTAAAGCCCGGAAGCCCTGCCTTGGTCACAACCAAAAATGTAAAGATTAATTGATACATGGTTCATATCCTAAATTGTTTGCGTATTCTCGAACGGTGGGTGCGCCGTTCAGGCCGTCTTCGTCAGTAAACACCGGATCACTTGTATGAGTATAGCCATCATAAAATGAGATAAACCAAGAGGGCTGACCATAACTTCGACAAGGTGTGGCCTGCCCTACTCGCCGACCATCCACATAGGGTGGCCGATCAATGCTGACGAGATACTGACTGATCTGGTTCATTTCTGACTCCATTTGATATACCCACCATTGGTATCACTCCACGGACAATATTGTTCCCATAGTGCTTTGCCTGTATCGGGATTCTCTTTCATCAATCGATCTAGTTCAGTACGAGTTTTCCATCCATCCAGACTCCAGTCGTGATTTTTTAGGGCAGTTTCAAGTTCGTTCATTCTTCAACCTCATAGTTCTTTTTGATGTGCTTGGCAATGGTGTAGCCTTGTCCTAGTGTAAGTCCATCAAACCTGTAGGCAACATCAGCACAGTCGCGGATCAACAACTCAGCAAAGTGTTTCACAAACTTTTCCAAGTCCGCGGGGGTCAAGGTGGTCCAGGTATGGCTGAACTTTTCGTCCAGCGTCTGTGCCATTAATTCTTTAACCCGCTTTTGCATAGTTAGTCCATTAAACTGTAAAGTCTATCTTCCCAATAAAATTCATAACTTTGGCACTGTTCAGCAACCTTGCCCACAAGGCTTGCACGTTGTAGATAAGTGCGTGAGGTCTTTGCCGCTTCCAATTTGGCAATCAGCGCATCAATGTCTGCGTTCATACGCTCGTCAAGTGGTGATAGTCTCATATGATTTCCTTACATATATTTGTTAATAAACCAAACTTTGATTGCAAAGGTAATGGCCAGGAATAAGAACATTTCGATCATAATTTTCCTTAGTCTAAACGGCTACCAGCGTAGGCAGAGAAGCCGTATTTCTTAAACACATCAGCCGCCGCTTGGGCACCTGCTTCCAGGGTGTCTACGTTTTGCACGTACATATTGGCTGGATTCCAAATTTGGAAAGCACCTGTGTGACTCTTGCTCACGCCTGCTTCTTTGAGAGCACGACCCAGTTTGGTATTGCCCTTGACACCAAAGATGTCAACCCAGGCAAAGCCACAGGCAAACTGATCTCGACCGTTTAGTTTTTCTTGGAAGAAACGTTCAGCGGCTTCACGAGCGGCTGACTTGGCTTCGGCTACGATTGTGTCTACTTTGACACCGTTTACTGTTACTGTCATTTTAGGCTCCTTGTGTTTCTGTGTTTTTAGTTACTGTAAAACCAGCACGTTCCAATTCGGCAATGTGACTTGCATTTTTTCTGGCTTTTGCACGGTCTATAGCGGCAGGCAGGGCTTTGTCTAATGCATTATACAATGCACGTGGGCCCTTGCCGTAGCGTATATAAGCGGCTTGCCCGGCACCGGTAATGCGGCGACTGTGGCCAAATACTAGTGCGTTTGCTTGATCTTCGGCTACTTGTGCAATAAAACTGTTCCAACTCATTTTAGGTTCCTTTTGTGTCTTTATGTGTATATTATAGCAAATCGGTAATTATTGGTCAACCGTTTTTGTACGCACATCAGTGTTGAGAGCAGGTGTATACTTTCGTATTAGTTCGCGCTCTAGTTGGTGTGCTTGGGTCTTGCCACGCACAATGTCTATGATTGCAAAATTAACAGCCGACTCACCAGCGCCACGAATTGCTTCGTACAGGCGCCATGATTTGTCTTCTGTGCGTGAGCGATAGATATGCTTGTTGATGCGTGAGCGCAACGACATTGTTATTGTGCGTTGGGTTTTTGCTGTAACACCAATGTAGTACTCTAGTCCAATTTGGATGAAGTAAACAATGTGTGTACGATCGGTGCGCTTTTTGCGTGACTGCTTTTTAAGTTCCATACAAGTATTATAGCAAAATGGACATTTCTGGTCAACCGAAATTTCATTGTATTTTGCAACAAAAAAGTAGTACTTTTTGTTACATTTTTGGGTTTCTAAAAAGTAATACTTTGGGTTACATTTTATGTACGATCCAAATAGCGTAAAAACTTTTCCATATCACCGTACATGGCATACATGATGGCTTGCTGACTACCAAACAAAATTAACTTAGGGGTCTTACTGCCCTTGAGAAAGTAAGGGCAGTCCAGTTTACGATTCAAGGTCATCAACAAACTGGGACTCATTGCCTTGGTAAATTCGAAATCGTGCAGTTCAATTTTTAAAAATTTAAAAACATCGTAGCCTGAAATACTCAATCTCAATCCACTATCGTCACGCGGATCTTGCCACCACGATTTTAATGCCTGCTCAACACTGAGCCGGTCATCTGCCGGTAATTGATTTAACAGTTGTTGGGTAAGGTATTGTTTACTTGGCATCGGGGTATACTTGCGCCCCCTGCGTCAAGAGCACGACTGTGAACTTGTCGGTCTTGAATTGTGTGTTGAGTTTACGTGCCAAGTTTTTGGCATGGCCAGGATTTGAGAAGCTGACCTTCTTGTACTTGGGTCCTGGATATTGTGTGAGCATATTAGAAGTTTTCAAATTGATAGGTTTAGTATCATAAAAAACTGCCCACACGCCTTCGGAGGCCAACACTTGTTCGGTCTTGTAAGTTGCTTTGTCAGTGTGTTCGATCAACACATTTGGTTTGGGTCTTGACATCATTATCTCCGTAGTTTATTTATCTCAAAAACTACGTGGTTTTGAAACTGCCACCACTCAATTCTACCGTAATTATTTCTTCTTTTGGCTGGGTATTTCGGGTATGCAAGGACTCTAAAGTTAGTAATAGTTTTGTAATATCACTATGCAGATCTTTGGCTTCACGCATGGTCATAACAAAATCACGTTGACCACGCGATTCGTGTGCTTTGATGCTGTCTACGAAGCGATTTATATGCAAACTCATTTCACAAACTGTTCCAGTTCTGGAGGAGTCCAGCCAGCAGGTTTGAGTACCTTGCCGTCCTCGCGTTTGCGTACCCGACCCGTTTGTCGGTCAATCTTGGCAAAGTTTGTTGACATCACTTCCTTCCAAGCACCTTCGGGATCTGCCCCAAGACTATGGATAGCACCAATTGTGACAACAAGGATATCAATGAGTGCATCAAGATCGTCTACTTTGGTTGTACTCGCTACCAGTTCGTTGAATTCTTCACTGATAAGATTACAATACAGTTGATATTGTGCCTCATTGAACTCGCCTACTGTTTGTTCGCAGGCTCGCATGAATTTTTCTTGATCTCTAAATGGATTAGTCACTTGCTTGTTCCTTGGTTTGAAAGGGACCTTGATAAGCATAACGCTCCAAGGTGATAAGTTTAGGGTGTTGCACAGCTCGCCATTTGCGATGTTGCTTGACCTTGTACCAACCCGCGGCAAACCACGACTTGCTTTTGTCTTCTCTGGTGAACAATGGTAACTTGTGTTTGACATCCCATAATGGATTAAACACTTCGCCCGCGACTTCGTGACCATAAACCACGTTTGGTGGTAATGGAGTTGCTGTTTCAGCTGGCTCGAATTGGATGTCAACCGCCTCTCGAGCCATCTTGATAGTTTTATAACTTACTACACTATCGAGAATTTTTATTGTACAATTACCGTTTTCTTTTACTTCAAGTTGGCCAATCTTGCGATCATCCTTCTTGAGTATGTAATACTGATTGTCTACTACTGGTTTGGCTAATATCATCTAGCACTCCTTTATATGTTTCATTGAGCCAGCGACCAAACTGTTCGGCCGCATCGCTACATTTGTTCAATTCGTACTTGCCGCAGAATTGCATAAATCTCACTCCCACTTGTCCTACATCCTTGTGACTCACTTGCTCACATATGGCTGTGTCTATAGTGTTCTTGATATCATCTGGTTGTGCTGTAAGATCAACTAGCACACGATTGCGTTCATAGTCATCTAACACACGGTGCTCGGCACCCTCATGGTCGGTCCAACGTTGCAACATTAGATTGTTCCAATTGTATCCGCGACGGTCTCTGTCTCCAAAGGCCTCACGGAGACCAACTTTATTCTTTGTGCCTTTCTCACGTACTCCAGGATACGCACTGAATACGTTGTCTGAGCTGTCGCCACGCATACACTTCTCAAATAACAACCAGGCCGGATCCGGGATCGTTTTTGGCTGTTTAGTTTTCTTATCATTGACGTGGTTACCTTTAGCATCAAATATGCCCTCCAGAGTTAACAGTTCATCACTAATGCCATTGTATTGTGTGACGTTGGGTGCAAGTAATTGTACAAAGTCAGAATCTGAGCTGATAATAACGTGTTCGTCTTGGGGGTGCAAAGCAATCCAACGTGCTATGATATCATCTGCTTCGGCAGTGGCACATCGGATAACGCTACAATTAGTTTTAGTAGCCAAGTATTTAGTCAGTTCGTCATATGTTTCCCAGAACAGTTTATCTTCTTCTGCTTCCTCTTCGGTCATTTTACCCCGAGCCACAGCACGGTTAGCCTTGTAAGGTTTATAGTAGTCCTTGCGCCACGAGCGTCCTTCCAGTGCAAACACCACGTGATCTGCTTCAAATCGCTTGGCCATCTTGTTCACTGCCATTAGTGTAACGTGCAGAGCAAAGCCTAGTTTGGTCCAAGAGTCTGCGGCTCTAAACGCTCCGTGTCTAGCACGAAAAAACATATTGGCAGTGTCAATCAGTACGTATTTCATCAGATGCAATCAAGTTGTTATCATAGATGTATTGTAACACATGATCTGCCCAAAGTCTATGACTTTTGGCATCAAAATGGTAACCTTCGGGGTGAGAATAGGTTCCACCGTTGTTTATTAGCCAATTATGGTAGGATTCTTCCCGAACATATGGATGCATATAGTCCTTGCCCCAATCAAATTGATTTTGGATATCACTAAATGTACTATGTCCACTAAAGAACAAATGTCGTATGCCCTGCTCATTAAGGTACTGATGCATTGCCCAAATCTTTTCGTGTGCTTCGGGGGTTTTGATATTCCAGTCTACATTTATAACGTAGTTTTTGTAGCGTTCTTGTAACTCGGGTGGCACTATGTCTATACCTGATGCGTTAACTTGATACCATTTACCTTTGTGAAACCACTCTTCTCGTTCCCAAGTGGTCCATTGTAAGATCATAAATGTATCAGCCAATTTGTCTGGATTATTTTCAATCCATTTCTTTGTGATACGTATAATACGATCGTTACTGCCTCCAGAACTGGCCTGACAAATTAACTCTGCACCCAATGCATCAGCAATATGTCGACCATAACTGACTGCTAGATTTTCAGGATGCGGCTCATCGCCGCGTTGCCATAATGCTCCATCATCACAGGCCCAAGAATGAACAACAGCGGCTTCTGCGGCCGCACTGTGACTGCAACCATTTACGTACAGTATCATTCTTGGTATGCTGGGTTGGGCACTTCAAGTTCAAAAACATGAAACTGAGGTTTAGGCACTGTGGTTTCTTTGAGCAGTTCGAACGTGCGAGCCTGCTCGGCTTCGCGTCTGGTCCCGTAAAAACCAGCCCCGTAGTTTATGCTACTCTGCATAGATACATAAACATAGTTCATGCTCATGCCGGTTTGTTTAATTACTGTGTAAACTTTGTATGTGGCTGGTGGTTTAAGTGGTTCCATCTTTTAACACCTTGTAAGTTTCAGCCGCGACCACACGTTTGCGTAGACTTGAACTGGAGAACGAATGATCTCTACCATTGAACACCAACTCGATGCCGCGATCATAACATTCGTCACGACCAGAGAAATCCTTGTCTTGATATTCCACACCTAGTATGCGAACATCTAATGGCAGTATCAACAGCAAGTCAATAAGATCTTGTTCGGTTTGATACACAACAACTTCATCAACGTAACGGCATGCGGCCAATTGTATTTGTCGCTCCACAATACTTTGTATAGGGTGATTTTTAGTGTCAGGTCTATCGATAGTCGGGTCTGTTTGGAGCCCACAGATCAGGTAGTCACAGTGATTCTTGGCTTCCGAGAGCATGGCAATGTGTCCTGCGTGGAGCATATCGAAAGTGGAGAAAGTAATGCCAATTTTCTTTCCGTCTTGTTTGAGTTGTTTGATGTGATTGAATATCATGCTATGTTTTTTTCTTTAATATAATTGTAGATTACGTCTGTCCAGGCTGCATGACAATCTTCTTTAAAATGATAAAAGTCAGGAGTAACTTGCTGATAATTACGTTCGGTTGCCCAATCTCGCCAGGCCATATCAAGTCTATCATAAGGATAAAAATAACAGTCATGCCACTCTAATTTTAAAATATTATTTCCATTTTCATGGGCTATACCTGGAGCTGAAATCTCTATCTTGTTTAAAGGTTCAATAGCATTGAAGAACAAATGAGGTATTTTTAAATATTGTAATTCTAGGTGCAGGTTGTGTATGGCTCTATTATAAAACTTACATAGTTGGTGCCGGTACTGCCAGTTTTGATTGTTATAACTCCAATATCTATACTCATCAGGATCAATGAGTTCATGATCAGGACCAGTTCCAGCAAGCGATCTATACTCATTGAGTATAAAACAGTCTTCTCGAGTGGCCTCGCTCCAACCAATTACAACAAGATCTGGAAAAGTGTTTGTTTGTTTGCACTGGTACAAGTACTCGGTCATCTTGCGTATGATCAAACTGTTGCTCGAACCATTCTCTGCTTGATTTATAAATTGTGCATTTAATTTAGCAGATAACTTTGCGGCAAAACTTTGAGTTGCAGGATCATCAAGTTCTGTACCCTCAACATAACTATCACCATTAAAGTATATATTCAACTTACTTCACTCCGGCCGCCACCGATGTCGCGGCTGTTTACATACTGATTGCTGTATTTGTTTATGGCCTGTTCCTGTTCCCAAGTTTCCATAACAACATGCCTGCAGATATTTTGGAACCACCGATCCACAATCTCGGCATCAACATCGTCGGGTTTCATCATATAACCGGCCTTGACCAGCCGTGCCACAAAGATTTCATTCCAGTCTAGTTCAAATGCACCTTGGTGCAAGTTGTTGGGATCGATATCCATCCTGAGAATACTAACATAAGGCTCGTTTTTTTCGGTGGCCAGTTGTTTTTCAGTTTTCTCTGGTGCCTTAGGTTTAGGCTCGGCCCGGACTTTTGGTTCCGGCTTTTTGCGAAATCGATCAAATATTCCCATCAGGTTCCCCATTCGTTTTTAAACAGCGGGACTTGGAGTCTGTCTGAGTATCTCCAGCCTTTTCGCATTGCCATCTCTGCCACTGCTCTATTATTAAGATGGTACACCCGCTCAACCCCGCCAACAGGCATAACATACACATGACCAGTAAACCCAGCCGCACGATATTCTTCAACTGCACGTTCTGCATCTGTCAAATCCTGTTCTGTTGCTATTACCAATTTCAAGTATGTGTAACCATATTCTTCATATTCACACACCACTTCTGGACATATAGCATCTGCCCATGACTCACCTGAGCCGGGTAACTTGGCACTGACACTGAATGTTACTTCTCTATAAAAGTCTTGACCATGATGTAAGGTCCATGTGTGCAGATGTTGTTTAAAAGAATCGTCCAGTGGTTGAGTACCATTTGTTTCAAATGTAATCTCTTTCAAGTTTGACATCTTGGGATGACCCAACAAATCTGGGTAAGCACGTTGCCAACCTAGCAATGGTTCACCACCAGTGATCACGAGATGTTCGTCGCGCCATTCCTTGTACGGTAGCGTATCCACAATAGCATCGGCAATCGTACCAGTATCAAGAACGGGACTAAGATGACGAAACCTAGGATCCCAACTAGCGTAACTATCACAACCTGTAGACACAAGAGGCAACGACTTATACTCAGTATACAGATCTGGGTTAATGTTGTTTGCTTCATCACTTAGTTCTCCTCGAGGCATGCCAAAACCGGCACATTTAAAGTTACATCCAAACACACGCAAGAACACACTAGGCACACCCATGTACCGGCCTTCTCCTTGCACACTATAAAACAGTTCTGCTACTTTGAGTTTACTCATACTTTCCTTGCTTTAACTAACAAATGCCAACCTAAATATTCTTTCACCGCTTCGCGCATTTCTTCTGGCATGGCCGCAAACCACGGCTCCAGTTCATATCTTCCTTGTTTGTACGCTTCTACATTATACATGAAACAGTGGGCCTGACGCAACCTCTCAATGTGGAATCGATCGCCCAAAAGTTTATATACTTCGTCATTTGAGTAAGCCTGTGCAAAAGGGCAACCTGCTTGTGCTTCAAATTGATCCAGACCTTTACGAATCATACTGTACTTCCAGGAGTTCTTGGCATATACCAAAAATCTAAACTCTCCATTTGGTTCTAACGCATCATAAGCATTTTGAATCATTTCGTCAATTTTAGGGAAATGATGCATCACGCCGCAACTGTATACTAAATCAAACTTGCCCAAATCCTTGTATGTTTTAGGATCGCTAGCGTCACCACAAACAAATGTACCTTCGAGACCTTCTACTTCAAAACGTTTCTTGGCCAACTCGATTGTATTGGTACTGATGTCAATGGCAGTATAGTCTGCACCAAGTCTAGCAAACTCAGCCGCATCAGTACCAATGCCGCAGCCAATCTCCAACACACGTTTCCCGGTCCAGAGATGAAAACTAGCAAATTCTTTCATGTGTGGTTCCACCCGATACCTACGTTCGGTAACTTCTTGGTAAAACTCCAAGGTACCTACTTCGCTTTTGCCATGCTTAATATTGCAAGGCTGTGCGTTCCAGTAACGCACAATACGTTCTTCTAAATTGTGATCTGTCATTTTTTTGGTCTTTCTACTCGTTGATTATCGTGATCTATTTTCCATTGTACTTGTTGTCGGAGCACATCGTTACGTACCAACATCTCCCAGGGATCTTGTTTGCCTGCTAGAATGTTTTCAAAATATTGCGTATCCATACCAATACTTTTCATATAGTTGGCCAATTTAACACAATCACTTATTCGTAAATTAGTCATGTCTACATGGTTAAAATCACCGGGCTCAAATGGATTTGTTTCCTTCATAGGACGATTGGCAAATGTTGAATCCTGATTGTTTCCTGTCAGGTCATAGCGGTCGTGTTTGACCACAACATCAATACGTTTGAATATGTTCAGCATATAAGCCTGTTGGCTAGTCCAAGCATCACCAATTTGGTGAGGACATAGATAACCTAATAGCTCAAACCATTTGTATGGAATAATAGGAAAGATACTGTAAGGATGTTGATTATGTGTATGGAAAGCCAACAAGTTAAACTTGCCATTTTGGGCAATGATCTCTGTATCCCAGCCCACAGTACGCATCACCGCATCATCATTCCAGATGATATACCATTTGGCTCTGGTAGTCTTGGCCATGGCATTTACATATTCATTGAGTCGAATATAGCCCATGGGTTCAAACTTCATGGCCGAATATGTAATAGATTTTTTGTCCATCCAAGGACGCACGGTTTTGTTAAAATAATCAAAGCCCACTGTGTCGTCGTTGTCGTAACCAAATACGATTTCAACTCGATCAGGTTGCTCAGCTAATTCAAATAAACTTTTAATGCTTCGTTCCACCATGGTGGTGCGAGCTCTAGTGGGCAGTAATACTGCGATATCAGAATCAAAGTCAGTCATAGTTGTATATTATAACACAATGGTTGGCTGTTGTCTACGGATTATTTTTATATTATAGCCATTGCTTGCACAGCGGCTTCGCCTCTTCGGGCACTGTTGTTGGTACTGCCATCTATGGTATCTACTGTGGCTTTGCCAAAGTTTCTACGTCTTGCAAAATAGAACAGTTCCAGGAATCGTGGAAAGCTCATGGTCTTGTCTTCGGGAAAGTCTAAATTATATATCACTGCACCTTGTTGCAATGGTTGATCAAATGTCAAATATTCCCAGATGTTGTAATCTAGTTCTAGTTTCTGTGGATACTGGGCAACATCATCGTATGCAATGAGATATTTCTTTTGAAACTTCATCACATTGTCTAACAATTCCTTGGGCAAATTGTATCGGCTCATAAACGCTTCAAGTTTGGCAAAGATGTTTTCATATTGATGTTCCACGTGCATGTTCAAGATACTGCGGTGAATCAAGTTCCAACCATGAATCTCAATGCCGCCAATGTTGGGATGACGAATTTGACCTTGTGTCATCCAGTTACTGAAATACTGGCGCACCTCTGTTTGTTCTTTTACAAACCATTCGTCGTGCTGTAGAAACTCAAACAAGTCTTCGTAGAATACACTGTAGTCTATGTCAAGATACTTGTAGACCAAGCGACTCAACAAAGTGCTCACACCATTGATGTGAAAAGTGTTGATGTACCACGAGAAGATTTCAGCATCCAACATGATTTCAAAAGGCAAGTCTTTGGTGCTAGTAATAATATCAATACCTTCTTCAATGTGTTCATTAGAGTAGGAACCAGAGAAGTAATCAGTCACACGTTGCGAACCAATCTTGAACAGTTTCTTTTGCAGTAGATTCATCTCTGCATTTTCCAACAACTGCGCTTGGAACACAGTAAGGCCTGTGTGGTTGCCCATACGGAACAGTTTCCAGAAGTTGTCCTTCCAGGTCTTTAAACTTTCGCCAGGCAAGCCAAGAATAAGTTCTGTGTAGGTTGGAATGTTGCGCTGTTCACACAGTTCAAACACTTCTTCCAACTTGTTCATTTCCATGTTTTTTCTGCGGATATTTTCCAAGACGTCCACGTCGAGACTCTGCACAGATAAGGTAAGTCCTTGATTGAAACCTGGGGCATCCAAAAGTTTCTTGACAATGTCCACAACCTCTTTCTTTTGGTTTTTTGCCCAGGCCACGCTAAACGTTTTTGGATATCCATACTTGCTCTGTACTTCGATAATTTTATCGGCGATGAGATTATCACGTTCGGGGAACATACCAAAGTTTGCATCAGTAATACTGATAAACCCACACCGGTGCTTTGCCATCCATTCCAGTTCATCATAAACTCTTTGTACATCAAAGTGCTTGACCTTGTTATAGGTCAAACTACCCCAGTCACAGAAGGTACAAGCAAACGGACAACCACGATTGGTTTCTAGTGTGCCGTTCCACTCTATGCCAGGATTCTCTGCCACAATCTTGTCAAACACCCCACTCAAGTATGGACTAGGAATTTCTCCAAGTGCTTCGATACGCTTGGCATCGCCGGTGTTTAGTGCTGTACCGTTCTTGTTGACCAACAGTCCGGGAATCTCATCAAAGTTGCGCGACTCAAAAGCTCGCATTACATTACGGAATGTAATCTCTCCCTCAAAGCAAATCACAAGATCCATGTAAGGTTCTTTGACAAAGATATCTGGATCTGTAATAGCAGGTTCAGGACCACCAAAGATGATCAAGCAGTTGGGATTCAATTGTTTGACCATACGTGCTAGAGTATAGTTGTATTGGTGGTTCCATACATAGGTACTAAATGTAACCACATCGTTGGCGGCAAGTTTTTGTGCCAGGGGTTCCACAGCATCTCTACGCCAGACCATGTCTGTGCATTCAAAGTTTTCTTTAACCCAAGGATCAGTTAAGGCATAACTCCATATTACGCCAGCTGAGTATGGCAAATAGTGAGCATTGAACTCTTTAGGTCCTTGTTGGAAGTTGGGCTGGACCCAGGCAATTTTGTATGTCATACTCTATTTAACATTTCTTAGATCCTTGTTTGGACTTTCAAAGGCAAACATCTGGCTGTTTGGATCGTTTTGTCGCAATTTTTCCCAAGGATCTTGCGTACCCTTAAATATATTTTCAAAGAACTCAGTGCTGATTCCTTGTTCGTGCATATATGTAGCTAACTTAGCACAGTCACCTTGTCTTAGTTTGATCTGTTGCGGACTGTGAAAGTCCATGGGATGATTGAGATTGCCTTCTAGCATAGGGCGATTATTAAATATCTCATCATTATTGTTGCCAGTTAAGTCAAATCGGTCGTGTAGTACATTTACATCAATGCGTTCATAAATGTCTAACATATACGCCTGTTGACTAACCCATCCATCTTGTGTTGGATGTGGACTGATATAACCTAACAAATCAAGCCACGTCCTAGGTACAATAGGAAAGATACTGTAAGGATGCATATTATGAGTCTTAAAGCTGAGTACTTTAAACTGCCCTTCGTGGCTCATAATAGTGGTATCCCACCCTTGACTTTGCATCACAGCATCATCATTCCAAATCATAAGCCAACGAGCACTGGATTTGGCGGCTAGTGCGTTGTTGTACTTGTGGAGATTGATATAACCCATACGGTCGAATCGCATGGCAGTATACCCAACATCTTGAGTATCTAACCAAGGCTGGAGATGTTCCGTAAAGTAATCGAACCCAATGTCGTCGTCCCGGTCGAATGCAAACATCAGTTGTATACGACCAGGGTCATCTGCAAGAGTTACTAAACTACGGATACTGCGATCCAACATATCAGTGCGGCCACGGGTGGCCAACAGCATAGCAATATCAAACTCGTGTTCTATCATGCAAATAAATCTTCATTCCATTCACGATGGCCTTCACGATAAGCCATATTGCTTTGTGTTTCACGTACTTCCACACGATAGCACCACAGGCGAGCCGCCTCGCCAGGACCCCACATCTCTGGAATGTAAACACCATTCACATACTTGTACAGCATATCGCTAAGTCCTTCGCATCCGAGCCTTGGTAACACCACAATCTTGGCCATGTTTTTTTCTTGTAGCAATTTAAATGTTTCCATTTCAGGATCATCTGCTGCCACAATAAGTGTGTGATCAAATTGATCTTCTAAGGTTTTTTTAAGTTCCTTGAGCCCACCGTAATCGGCTGCCCAGTTACGTACATCTAGTTCATTAGTGCCAAAGTAAAACTTCATACTAAACGAATAACCGTGTATCAAGTTACAATGACTGTCTGCCCTCCACTGTCTATACGCACACGGAAATGCGTCGTGATACTCTTTGGTTGAGGTGTATTTGTAAACTACGGGATTTAATGTTGTCATGCTGTTTCTCCTATGTTAATGAGCATAGGCTGGCAGAGTTTGTATAGCGGGATGAACGCCAAAGGCCGCTTGTGAGAAATATTTATGGTTGTAAAGTTTGTATGAGTTGTTCTTTAGTACCATACCAAAATTTTTGAGTGTCAGTATCAAAAGGATCCGTTTTTAAAAGATGAGAAAGTTTGCCCATAACCTCCCGATATTGACTGTTAGCATTTAATGCTGGTATGTAATCAATCTTGGGTCGAGGTGTTACATTGTAAAAACTTAACTTATTATACTGCTCATCTTGAGCAATGTCAAATTTATTGATATAACTTAGGACAAGTTCCGGAGTATACATAAAAAAAGATGTTGGGTGTCTACTATCATCGACTAGATTGGAGGCAAAATCCAAACTACGACAGTAAAATTTTCCACTTGCTGAATCAAGGTTAACATCACCACCACAGAATATACAATAACCGTCAAGTTGATCTACGTATTCATAGATCAGCATAGATGTAGTCATGTAAAAGTTTTTGATTTGTTTTAGTTTGGGAGAAAGTAAAGCAAGGCAATCTACATAAGCATCAATAGTGTACTCTAAAATTATTGGTTGAATTGAATTGACATGGCACCAATACTCAGCGTACCACGACTCAGACTGATTTAGAGTTCCAATTTTGACTATAATTGGTATAAATGGAATTTTATTCTTAAGTAATATTCTTGCAGTGAATTCGCTGTCGAGCCCGCCGCTTAATGATAGATAAAGTGGACGATCGCCCCATTCCTTGAACAACAACTGAGCGGCATGATCTGCCGCATCGTCAAAATTTTGGTATAGGGTCGATGCACGACTGTTAAATCTCAATCGAAAATTTGGCTCACTAACACTAACTGAAAACCAATCATTATGGCCGCCAAACCGCCAAGTCATAATGGCAGATGGCCTTTGTTAAAGAACTTGGCAAAGCAAATACGGTTGCTGTCTACACTTCCACGATTGTGATTGTCATACTTGTGATTGTAGTCCAGTCCAAAGGTCACACATTTACTGGGCACTAGGTCATACTGTTTGCACCAGGCCAACTGTTGATCTCTATAGCGAGTGAATATTTTGTCTGGGTTTTGATGATTGAAAAGTTGTATGCCCACAGCCGCACCAAACTTGTTGACGTAGTGAGTATTACCATAGATATTCAATCCATCTGCGGTATCTTTGCTAAATCTAATGCCAATACGCATTCCGTATACTGGGAACGGCTTGCTAAGGCTCATGGTAACATCCGTGATAGCAGGATGACTATAATCAAAATCAACGTCTGAACAGATACCAAAAAATGCTGAATCTATTAACACAGGTATTCCTAGTTCTAAACAACGATCTAACATTGCTTGAGTGTGTTTTTGGTCGCCGGTGTCAGCAAAGGGCAAACTGAATACCACAGCATCATTGGTTTGTAGTGGTTCATCATCAATGTACGCCCAATCATAATCTAAGTGTTTCCAGGTAAGTTCATGATACAAGTAATCACCACGGAAACAACGAAAGCGACGACGGTGATGTCGCAAATAAAATTTATCAAAACTCTCAGTTGTACCTTGTGAATAAGTCACACTGGGAAAATTATCTAGTCCTGACACACGATTTAGTTTTGTGCTTTCGATCCATTTTCGATATCGTCTGAGAAATTGAGGCACCACATGGTCATCCTCTAACCAATTGGTGGTAATGGATTTTACAATGGTGTTTACCAGTTGATCCTTCAACGGATCGGCAACACAGTCAGCGGGTGCTGTGGCAATGCCAACTAGATTGGCTTGTAATGGTGTGGTCATAGTTTATGGTTGTTGATAAGTGTTGGTTTTGTAGTTGCCTTGACCGGCAACCACATTACGTACACCGCCAATGGGATCGGGAGTATCACCGTGCATTCTTGGTATCAAGTGTACGTGTGGGTACATTACTGTCTGCCCTGCGGCAGTACCCATATTTAGCCCAACATTGAATGCATCGCACTGATTGTTTTGCACCATTTGCCGCCCGGTTAACAATGCTAGACCTAGAGCTACCACAATAGACTCATCGGTGTTGGCTCTTGGCACAAACAACAAGTGACCTTCTGTAACAGGATATGCATCACGAAATACGGCTATGTGAGTGTTGCTGAGTTCAGGTACATTATTGGTCCAGGGTGCTACTTTACCGTCCTGTGCGGCTGTTAGGGTTGCGTAACTAATCATCTTGGTGCAAAGTCCTGTTGTAGTTTGATATTGTCAAAGAATTCCTTCTTTACACTTTGGTCTGATTTGAAGTTTCCACGCAAAACTGTGGTTTGCGTGAGACTACTGTGTGCCATAATACCGCGATTCTCACAACATCCATGTGTTGCTTGAATATAAACTGCCACGTCTTTTGATCCAGTCGCAAACTCGATTTCACGTGCAATGTCCATGCAAAGTTCTTCTTGGAGTGTTCCTCTTCTAGCACACCACTGTGCGATACGGGTGTACTTGGAAAGACCAATGAGTTTGGGACCAGCAATGATTCCAATATAAGCCACACCTGTAACAGGCTGGTGATGATGGCTACACATGCTCTTAAGCTCTGAACGCACCACAAGCATACCGTCGTATGCTCCGTCCGTATCGTTCGGGAAAGCCGTAGCATTAGGACTCTCCTCGTACCTGCCAGCCATAATTTCATATACATACATCTTTGCTAAACGTCGAGCAGTGCCTTTAGAGTTTGGATCAGTTTTGGTATCAATGATTAAACTTTCTAGTACACCTTCGAATTTTCCAGTAAGTTCATCAACTAGTAAGTCTTTTTCTTTGTCGGTGATATACTCACTGATGTTGTCACCTGCCCAGAACCGCTTGTCTGCATCTATTAGACGCTTGCGAATTACTTGCGATAGGTTTAAACTGTTGTCTGTCATCTTATTCCTTGATTGTGATAGTTCTTAAATCTTGATAGTCAACGTGTCTTGGTTCGGAACAAAATTCTTTAAGGCCTTCTAGTAATGCCAGCCCTTGTATGGCTTCTTCTGGTGTGGGCTTGTAATGATATCCAACTCTAAACTCACGTTGTGCTATCCAGGGTGTGATATTTAGATCGCGACCGTCATACCTCATACGAATTATTGCATCATATGCTGTCTTGTCATCAAGTATTATAGCACCACCACGGCCTATATGTAAAGGTTTATCATGTCCAAAACTCAAACATTGCATGGTATTTGAGCGATACATATTGCGTTCTAATCTACGGGCACTATCCCAAATTCGTGTATCTACAAACGGATATTCGCCTACCCATCGCTGCCAGGCATGATCTAAATAATTGTATTTGATACCTAACTTATGCATAAGCATAGGAATACTTAAATAGGTATAAGGAGTGAACGCACATTCTTGAACTTGATCATATCGCAAGCATAACTCAATTGCATGAGTACAGCAATCGGTCATAATAGCATATGGTGCGCCAGTGAATTCTGCTAGTTCTTGTTCGAACTTTAGAATCTTATCGAACATACCAGGCCCAGGTATGGTTGATTACATCGGACAAATTATAATTACGCCACGGCATTCCAATTACGCGATCAAACTTTTCTGGATTGGCGGTGAGCATGGCAGGATCTCCAGTACGACGAGATTCAACGCCAACATTGGGCATTTTACCTAACACATCCTGGGCACGATCGATAATTTGTTGAACACTGGTGCCTGTACCTTCGGCAAGATTGTACACCCCAGATTCAATTATAGGATTTAGAGCCAAAATATGTGCGTGAGCAATATCATCTACGTGTACATAGTCACGTATGCAAGTGCCGTCATCGGTAGGATAATCATTGCCGTAAATATTGAACTGTCCGCCATCTCTTGTGGCTTCTAGTAAACGAGCAATCACGTGCGTTGCGCCTGGATCCTGTCCATGTCTACCTTGGGGATCAGCACCACAGGCATTGAAGTAGCGGAACGCCACATAGTCTAACCCGTATGCACGGTGGTAACTTTCTAGTATTTGTTCTATCATACGTTTGCTCTCTCCATATGGAGAGATTGGTTCGCAAGGATCGACTTCGTGACAGGGATTCATGATAGGTTCGCCGTACACAGCCGCACTAGAACTGAATATAAATCTAGTCTTGGGCAAAGCCGATCTCACAATATCCAGCAGTGCCATGGTCTTGGCCACGTTGTTTTTGTAGTACTCAGCAGGATTCTTTACACTGGGCCCTACTAGACTTGTGCCAGCACAATGAATGATAGCAGTGGGTTGTGCCTCAAGTAGTCTAGTTAATGATGCTTCGTCAGCAAAGTCTCCTTGAACAAAATCTGTAAATGAACTATATAATCCACTATGGCATAGTCGGAGATCAATACCTAATACTTTTTGACCAGCATCAGCTAACTTTAGCGCAATCTGTCCACCAATATAGCCCGAGGCTCCTGTTACTGCAATCATGATTCAATCTTTACCACTTGATATTTTTCGTGAGCCACGTGGTCACGATACCGATTACCTGCTCGGTTCCACTGCTCGCCGTTGCCTTGTAAGATATCAATGACGCGATCAACAGTTCCGTTATTCCAGTCTGAGATCAACCCCATATTATGATGTGGTTCACGCAAGAGCATTTGCATCTTGTGATAAGCATCATCTATAGACCAGGGAACGTATAAACGGTTGGGATCATTTGCGAAAGTCTCGGGGAAACTGCGATAAGCAGGGTAGAGCACGTTACAGCCAAGAGTATCAGCCTCACTGACGGTGTTAGATACCCAGTCCTGAAGAGCGCAATTAAAAAGCACACGAGTGTTGTTAAGATGAGCATAGTATTCATTCTTTGTTATGTTGTCGTATATTTTGAGTTTCCCCTGTGCCTCCATACGGCGGGCACGTTCAACATACTCTGGGTTGTTGCTTCGCAGAGGTCCGCCACTGTATATTGCAAACTCACAAGGCTCGCTGGTGAGTTCACCATACATCTCAATAAGGTCCATAAAGAAGCCAGGTTGTTTCTCTTGATCGAAACGAGCCGCAAACCCAACTCGTCGTGGACGCTCTGCGAACGGTTTAATATTTTCTTTACCGCCAGCACGCTCAAGAACTTCTGCTTTTCCAAATGCAAGACCGGAAATGTTGTAGATCGGAGCAGTCCAACCAGCAATCCGCATATGAGCCACCATCTCCTCGTTGGTAGCAAGAACTCCAGTAACAAAGTGATTGACCATCTTTTCATATGTGCTCATCCATCCTGCCATGCCCCAGACATGTACAAAGTCATCGGGGTCGATGGCCTGTGCTAAACAACGCACCCATACTTGCGGACGTTGTTCTTGGGGAATTTGATCCATGATATAAGGCAATGACTCAATGCCCGGTTGGAACATATCTTCAAAGTATATCACGTCCTCACCAGATACATCACCGTTCTTCATGAGTTGAACCAAGTTCATCATCTGGCTCATACCAAAGTAACTGCGACCGTGTGCATCTAACACCTGACCAACTGATATGGCCTGTGTGTTATCGATAGTAGTACCTGGAACGTACACAACGTCAAGACCTCTACGGTCAAACACACGTTGGTTCCAGTTGGTTAATTGTAGTGTGTATCGGGCTTCGTAACTTTCTAAGCCCATGTAAAACAGTTTCCTCATGCACGGAATCCTGCAAATCTACGAGCATCCTCGTTCCACATGTTCTTGGCATTCTTGCCTTGATGCCACTTGTTGAACTGTTGCCAGGCATAACTCTTAAAGTTATACAGGTCCGATTCGTTGAAACGATATCCAAAGTCCTGACAGAACTCCAAGAACACTTCTAGATCATTAAAGATCTCAGCGACACGTGGGTTGGATTTGAGTGATGGCTTGGCCATTTAATTTCCTTAAATTTTAATTGAATTGCTAGGGCGAGAAAGTTCATATTTAATTAAGGCGCCGTTCTCACCATCTTCGGCAACCTCAATCCATACTGCACGATCTGGATACCGTGCAGAAATTTCAGCGTACAAATCGTCAGCCATCATTTCACAACTTTTATAGTCCAGTTGCAAGATGCCGTCTTTGTACAAGTTTTCTAACCAGCGTTTGAACTGGATAAACTCAATGTCACGATCGTTGTGTAGCACATCAATCCACACTCTAAAGTGGAATATGTGACGATGTGGTGTGCCAAGGAAACTAACATCATATTCATCGCCTGTGGCCAGACTAGGATCAGTGGCAGCCGCTGGGTAGCAATGTATACCTTCTTTGCGGAATGTGATCCAGATTTTACGTTTTGCTTGGCTCATGATTCGCTCACGTTGTTCTGTTAATGCTTGATCTCTTTGATTCATAGTTTTGAATCTCCCTTGTAATCATCCCAACTAGTAAATGTTTCACGACTCATTAGACTCTGCAAACTATGACACCAAACACCAGGATTGGTAGCATCAAAGTCCTTATCATCTATTTTTAACATTGTATTATAATTCCACAACTTTGTATAGGGCAGACTTACTCGAATTTGTGGAATAAAATTTCTGTAGTCGCAGAGGGGGCCATCGTGAAACTCGTCCACGTGGGTGATTGGAATGTCTAAACTACATAGATATCCATCGCCCAGGAACGGTTCAATCATACTTTCCCAGCGTTGCCACTCCAGTCTGTTGGCAGGATGGAAACTGTGATTAGCACCAAAGAAGATGTGTTCAATATGCTTGGACTTGTCTATATACGAGTTGTGTTCGGCCAGTAGTCGAACAATCTCAAGCACGGGTTGCCAGCCCACAACAAACAAAGTACGTTGGCCAAATGCAGGAGTGCGTTCTACTTCTGTGCCTATAAAGAAGTTGACATTTTCGTGTTCAGGTCTGTTCATTTTCTAATTGATCTAATGCTGATATGTCTAATTGTACACTATCATCGGTTGGTTGTACAGAGTCAGTTTCTTCGAATTCAAACAACGCATTGAATTGTGTGCGAGCATTTTTGGTTTTCTTGCCTTTGAATCCTCGTGTGCCCACAATCTCCATCCAATATGTGTCGTACATTTCAATAATGGCTTCGCTGGTTTCGCGATCTGGTGCCGCAAAGATTGCTTCCACAATGTCTTCGAACTTGGCATAGTCTCCAGTACTGCGCCGCATCATAGCAGGATGCTCCCCTGCATCAAAACGCCGGTTGGCTTCTTGTACTGCGGTCAGATGCATCCAGACATTATGCCCCATAAGCAAAGCATATGAGAAACTGTCCCAACTTGTCTTGCCTTCTTTGCCAATCTTATTTAGGTCGCCGGGCTTGTAGATGCAAATATCTTTCATCTTAAGCAGATTGCTTATTGGACTATCTTCCCAACGTGGATAGATGCCGTCTGCTACTACTCCTGTTCCCCACTTGCGTGTGTCTGTGGAGTACTTTTTGTCGTCGGCTGAAGGAGCCATGCGATACGACCATTTACTGTCGTGTTCAAAGACATTTTCAAAATAGACTTGTCCGTTTGCTGTTGCAAGGAACGGACTGGCGCAGTCAAACGAGATTGTGAATTGTGGATTGACATATTTTCTTACGGCCCTTTGGATTACAGTTAATAAAACAGCCCACTCCAGTTTGGAGGTTCCCAAGAAATGCATCCAATCGTGTTTGCCCTCTTGAAGTAAATTGTCATAGCGTAGTGCTACCAGTCTGCGAAGCACTAGGTGTACGTCGCACATGTTTTGTCCACCCATTGACCAACCGTCAAAGTGTGTGTCTGGATACTTCACAGGATCGCAGTATTCCTTCATGGTCTCATACCACTGATCTGCTGACGTATGATTGTCACCTTGCAACACATTCAAGAACTTGGCACCACCATTCTCCACACCCTTGCGGTGTTTCATAAAGTATTCATTATTGAACTTTGTGGCATCCACTGCTTCTTGTAGTGTGGTTATCTGACATGCATCACTTGCTTTCTTGTCGTGGATGACCCAAGTTGGGATATCCAAGATCATGCCATAGTCAGCTACATTGTCTAACCAGTTTAAGATAAGTGATCTTTTCTTTTGAGCTTTAGCACAACCTGAGTTGGCTCGCCAATCACCTTCCCACAAGCCTTTAGCAATCTGAAAACCGCCTGAGTCCCCCAGTATGAACGTTCCCGGTTCTCTATTTCGGACCATATCCTCTGACCAGTCTTGCTTTGCAAGATCGAGGTTAGCATGGCCGCCGGAGTATAGGCTCCACTTATACGGGAATAAAGCCTTGTTGGAATTGAGCCAGTTAAGTTGCTCCATATCAGTAATGCCCTGAGGCAATCTCGCCGGATCCACGTATGGTTCATTTCTTTGTTTGCCCACAAAAGTAGCATAAAACCCGCTGATGGCCGGAAGGAACACAGCATAGTCATTCTGCTTGGCAGTTAAGTTATCTTGAACAACAGGGTCAGTCATTATTTGCTTTGTGCTGGCAATAGATATTGATATACAGCCAGGCCTGAATCAACAGTGATCTCTGCGGCACCGTCGTCGCTGATGCGTACCTTCTTGTCACCAGTCAAGTCCATGATACTCACAAACTGTTTGGCAGGCCAGGCCCACGCACGTTTCAATTGCCCGCCTACACCTGGATGGAACACAAAGTTTCCTGAATGTGTTGAATGATCACCAAAGAAAAACTTGAGATCATTGCCTTCAGTTTTGGCCTGGAAGTTGGCTTCTTCTGCGTTGGCACTCATTTGCCATTTCATTCGCTGAATAGCCGCATTGGTTGGTTCAAACTCAATGTGCCATGTTACAGGGCGGATCTTTGCAGTCTTTAGTTTTTCGTTTACAATACCTGATGCCATAAAACGATAGTTGTTTTTAAAGTCGCCAATTTTATTTTCAAACAAAATACCATCTGGTTCACCATCAGCACGTTTGGTAATAGCAAGTTTGGCATCTTCTTTGTACTCTTGTAAGTTAAGCAAAGTTTTTAGTTTACCCAAGTTAGGCATACCAAATGTGCCCACAAAGTCTGCCACGGGATTGTGGAAGTTGCCGCGAATAACCACACTCAAATCTTCCGCCAATCCCACAATTTCAGTTTTGCTAGTATCTCCAACAATCTTGACTAGGTCAATACAGCCCAAGTCATAAGTGTGTTCTACCAAGTCTAATAAGTAATCTCTCATAAATTTCTCCTAAGTGTTAAGTATACAGGTTTCAATCTGTTTTTGCAAGTATTTTGGCTAATGTTTGTCCGCCTCTCAGCGAAGTAATATCACCAGGTTTGCGTAGTTCTAGCCAACTTACATCTCCTTTGCCATCCACAGCATGAACTAATTCAAATCCCACAGCTAGAGCATGGCGTTCGATCAATCTACGTGGAGTATATAACATCCACATATGATCGGCACGAATCACTCCGTGTGCTAGATCACAGTTGTTATAGGTCATAATTACTGACCCACCTGGGCGTAATTTTTCATAGAACTCTGTTAGAAATTTATTGATAATTGGTATGGGTTTGTGATTAAAATAATGATACGCAAATATTACACCAAATTGATTATTAGGCATCTTTGATAAAATTGGTCCGTCGGCCCAGTCATTTATTACATACTCTCGCAGTCTACGTTGATATTCAGGAGTAAACTTGCTAGTTGCGACACGAATTAATTCTTTGTGGTGGTCAACAACATATAAAGGATCTAACGGAACCATATCTTCGATGTAGTTTTCAACGCCAGGTCTTATTATCATGCCAGGCATTCGCCAATCAGTAAGATTTTTAAGGTGGGTACGCAAAGAAAGATCATCGCTATCATCAATTCGCATACGGGTATTTAGAATGCGATCAACAGGCCGGTGTATTAGTTGTTCACGATATAAACGCATGCTAGCCTGGAGATATTCTTGCTCGCGTTGTTCTATTTCAGATCTTAACTCTCCTTTAAGATCTTCAATTTCACTAGAATATTTTGCGATAATACTACCTAGATTATCAAACGTTTTAATAATCTTATCACTGGCAGATTGCCATTGACCAGCGTTATCAGCAACCACATGCGTTACATGACTTAGCTTTTTTACCGCGGCATCGCATTCGCTTGGAACATCAAGTGAATTGAGTAAATTTAAGTAAGCAACAATTTCGCTGAGTTTCATTCGAAGTCAAACAAACTAGTAAATGTATTTTCTGTGTTGGTTGCTGATGCTAAATCCCAATCCAACACACCCAGCAAGTTATCAACTTTACCATCGACCACAGTTGCTTCCATCTCTCCATCATCAAATGGTAATGCAGTGAACCAAGCTGGCAGCCGTTGCTCGTCTGTGGGATAACCAATCGATGTCCAACCTAGAGCATTTGACTTGAGTTTACACACAATAGTTTTCATACCATCCACAATTTGCATACTATAGTTGTCACTATTCATCTTACGCATGTTATTCCAGTTGATTGCGGCTCGCACGTGGCCGGGCATATTAGCCTTGCCTAATCGTGTTTCTTCTGCCAAGTACTTGGTCAAGTTATTCACACGCTTGGGTGAGCCTTTCTCCCAACCTGGACGCTCTTTGAACTCATACTTGAATTCACGAATACGTTCCACAATCTCATCTTTACCTGCGCCAGCAAGTAGTTTATTTAGAATTTCTAACAAGAAGTCTTGAATTACTTTGGGTGTATCACTGCGTTTTAGGTCAAGTCCTGTGGCTTTGGTCTTGCCAATTGAACCATTGATATCAAGTCGTTTACCTTCAATGTCAATGGCATTTACAGCATAACGTTTCTTGGTAATAAACAGCCCACGATCCGCCACTGTTTCACGACCACACTTGATCAATTCGCCCATATCCCTGGGACAATGGAACGCCTGTTCCATGAAGCCGGGAAAACTTTCGTTGACCTGCTCAGCAAGGCTGTCATACAGTTGAATACAAGCCTCTTTTGACCATGCCATCCGGCCTTCTTCGACTTCTTTCTTGAGGACCGGCCACGCGGAGAAATAACACGAGTCTGTGTCCCCGTAGATGACTGCTTTGCCCACGTGGTCATATTCGCCTGTGATACACTCATTAAGATGAGCGTCCATGTGCCGGGCAATTGAACGACCAGTAAGTGTCGTTGACTGTCCAATACGTTTGTCAAAGAACCTACAGCCCGGGTTAAGAATAGCCCCGTACAAACTGTTGAGATTAATCTTTTTAACCAGTTGTCGTTTGTCCCAGAAAGCAATTTCTTTGGCATCTTTTGCGTCCTTCTTTCGAGCCTGCAAGTCCTTGCGCTCACTATACCAACGTTCTAGCAAGCCGGGAATGATACCTTTCTTCTCAAATGTAAGAATAGTGCCGTTAGCAGTGAGTATCCAAGGTTGGTTTGAATCAAATATAATGTTCCAGATCTCTGCGGCTGAGTGTACACTCTCTTCGCCGTTCTCCCAGTCAATGGTAATCTCTGTGCCACGTTCTCGATTCATCACGGCTGTGTATTCTAAACTGGCAAAGATACCTTCCCATGCAGCCGCAAAACTCTGACCTTTGGCCATGTTGGCTTTGATCAAGTGATCTGTCATGGTCTGGCGTAGTTGTCCTACCACAGTCTCCGGACCCATATTCATTGCGCGAATAGCACTTGGATACAGACTGTTAATGTCAACTGAACCAATCCACTCATGCACACCTTTCTTGGGATAAGCAACATAGGCACCCGCGGCCTGTGTATCCTCGTCTGTAAGGCGTTGCTTGCGATTGGGCACAACCATGCCACGTTCGTGGGCCTCATTGATAATAGCCTGTTCAGTTACTGCTACCGCACCCATAGTGGTCTGGAGCAACACAGTATTAGCGTGTGCCAGTTCGTTGGCCAGGTCCAAGAAGCGTAGTTTTTTATCTAACTTGCCAATCAACAATGTGTCTTGGCGGTTGTATTCAATAAATGTTTTGAAGTGTTGGTTATACAAACTATCCAGGGTGCCTTCGAACTGTGTCTTGCGTTCACCCAGTTCGTATTCACAAATAGCATCCAGGCTATAACTGTGGCGTTCTTCATAGGTGTACTTGCGATACAGTTGCATATAGTCCATATGCACACGACCAATCAAGTCATAGGTTTCGTTTTCGGCACCAAAGCGTTCAAACATACGCTTCTTGGGCAGTTGCCCCCACAAACAAAACTTGCGTGTGTCATCTTTTGATAGCACTCTAGTACATCTGTTTACAGTATAAGGAATGTCATAGCCTTCACTATTCCAACCTGATACTACGTCTGCGTCGTCAATCAAGTCTAGGAAGGTCTTGATCATGTCTGCTTCGTCAGCAAACAAGATTGTGTTTTCAAAGTCTTTGACCAGTTCTTGTGCTGTTTCCCAACTTAGATGTTTGGGTGGCACAGCAAGTGTTACCAGTTGATCTAGCCAGTCCAGATAGACCGAGATTGCAGTAATGGGATTAAAAGGGTCTGATACAGGTGAGAAGCCGCGATCTTGATCAAACGCCACCTCAATGTCAAAAAACGCTGTGTGAAGTTCAGGCGCATCTTGGTCCTTGTAGTTTTCTTCAAGGCATCTAAAGATTGGGTTGATGTCGCTTTCGTAAAGCGGCCGATGGCTGTGAACGCGGACTTCCTTGCGGAACTCTTTGTTATTGCGTGTAGAAAATCTTGATACGGGTGTGCCATAGATGCTTTGGAATTTACCTCGGGGATCATCATAATAGAATATGTAGTTGGCGGGATACTCTCTATATACTCGTTCGCCATTGCGGCGTTCTACTGTGTGAATGCGATCGTGCTCACGATCAAATAATGCGTCAATGTAACTCAATTTTTCTCCATTTGTGGCTGGTAGGCCATACTACATGCTCGTAACGTGAGCGACTCATACTATATTTATAGTCCTGCAAACCATGTGCCTGATAATTTTTTTACTTTGGCAATTTCTGCTTGTGCCATTTCATATTCAGCATGTGCAGGATTAACAACATCGTGAAACTGAAATTCTTTTTGGGACCAAGTTCCCCAGTTTGTTACTCTTGAATATTCTACCATGTCTACATCAAACTGTTGACACATTTGATAAAATGATTCAATTTCAGGATAATTTTGTTGTTGTACAATCATTCTAGTGTGTAATGCTATGCCTTGGCTATGTTTTTTATTTTGTAAAAAATTCATAGACTCTAATAAATTTTCCCACTTGCCACCACGACGAAGTCTTTCATATGTGCTGGCTTGGGAAGCATCAATGCTCACTGTTACTTTTTTTACTGATGATTGCATCAATCCCAGTCGATGCCAATTCTGTTCGCATAGTAATCCGTTGGTACCAATATCTAGTTCTAGGTTAGGAAAGTTAGATGGATCGATTGAATTAATAAAATTCAACAACAGAGGACTAGCAAATACTTCACCTGTGCCACTTAGTTCTAATTTTATTTTTTGATCAGTGGGTTCAGAAAACAAATTTTTTGAAATAAGTTTTCCTATATGTTGTTGTTCTTGTAGTTTATCTGCTGATGTTTTTTTGATAGAGGTACGACAACTAGGACAACTTAGATTACAGGTTTCATCACCTTGAAAACTAATATGATGTGGCATTTCAAATTTTGATACATCATCAAACAATGCTGTGATATTAGGCGGAACAGTATCAATGCTGTTTAGAGCATTATTAGTAATAACCCCACATAGTTTTTCATTGCAATAAACATAAGACCCATCGATAATGCTTTGTCTAATTTTTTGCGCCAAGTCCGAGGACAACATTTCTTTAAGAGTTGTCCTGGTTAGGTTTCCGATAGTGCTGGGCATCCAGGCGCCACACCCGCACATTCTCACGTCACCATTGAGTGTGACCTCAATCATGACAAAGGGTGATAGACAATATTGTCCTTGGAATTGTTTTGCCGGGAAGACTCTAATCACAAATTATAAGGTTTTACCAACGGTCTCGAGAATATTCTCAAGTGTTTCGTGATCTTGTTTTTCCTTGCCAAATTCAGCCTTGTGTGCCAATTTGATAGCCTTCTTCAAAATAGCAGGCTTGACTTCCAGTTCTTCTGCTACGGCTTTGATAGTGTCATTGAGTCCGCCCTGAAGTGTGTCGATTTCGTGCATGACCTGCATGCCTTCATTGATAATTTGGGTAAGTTTGATCTTTTGATCGCCGTTGAATGTTTTTGCTGTCATAGAAATCTCCTAAAATACTATTATAACAGTTATTTAGGAGATGTCAACTTGTATGTGCTCGTTTTGGGCCGCCAGGTAGCGAATCCATTGGCCCGGGCAGAAGCCGCCCACTCGGTCCTAAGGGCTGAGTTTAGTGGGCCACTTTCTGGCTGTGTTCTCTACGACGTTGAGCACCAACTTGCGTTATGTGCTCAAGTATTTGGTTACGCAAAGCAAATGCTGATTCATTCACAGCACCGTAGCGGGCAAATGTTTGATCAACAAACTGTTTGATCTTTTGCACATCTTCTTTGGTCTCGACCATTTGCAACATTTCTGCTACTGGCTGTTTCAATGCGATAGCAATACGGTTCTCTGCTAAACTTGCTGGTTGTTTGGCATTGATAGCATTGATATAATCTTGTGTTTTCTTGTCAAGGCCACCTTTTGATACCGTTGTAATTGGTGCCGCAGGAGTAGTTGGTTTAGGCAAACCAACACCAGTCTTGATATTGGGTGCATAGTTCACACTCTTGTATCCACCACCTTGTTGAGCAAAATTAGGTTTAGCAGGCGTTGTACTAGTTTGTGCGGCACGTGCGGCTTGTCGACGAGCAACTTCTCTACGGCCAACATAGCCAGGACCATTTGGATCTTCACCGGGGAACTGACCTGCGGCGGTGGTAGTTGTAGTTATGGCCGGGGTAGTTGTTGCAGTTGGTTGACTTAACAATGGCTCGCCACCAGTTTGAGCGATAATATCTTTGGCAACTTGTGATGTTGCATTGGCCATATTAGGCAATCCACGTTTAACTAGTTCAGCATTGCCGCGGGCACGTAATGATTCAGAATCACGTACTTTACCATTTGCATCTTTTCCGTACCATGGCATTTGTCTTGTGGCAGTAGAAGTAGCGGTTGGTTCATCTGATTGACCTGCTGGTTGTACTGTAGTAGGCGCTGTGTATGGAATACCCATCTTGCCAAACACACTGGTCACAACCTGTTGCGGCACACCTTGACCAACCAACCAGGCGGCCAATTGATCTGAATCACTGGGTTTGCCAGCTTGATGCCAGTTCATCTTGAGTTTTTCTTTTGTGACATTGGTAGTAAATTGGTGTCCAAAGTTGCTGAGTGCTCCACCTACTGCTTTGGCTTTGTTATCTAGCCAATTGAGTCCACGACCAATCATACCAGGCTGTGATTGCACTCCTGCGCCGCCTGGCAAGTCTGGACGATATTGATCTGGCAGTTCAGGACGACCAGGTTGTGTTGCTTCAAGAATTGCTCGGCGATAACGGTCGATGTTTTCAAATACTGTGTAAGTGCCTAAGGTAGTCAAGTTAACACTCTTGCTCTTACGACCAACGCTTTCGCTCAAGGCCCAGTTCAGCACTGTAGCCTTTTGATCGATTAGTTTGTCAGCATGTAAAATTCTTGCACGATACTTGATGGATTCTCTTACTGCATTTCTAGCAGCCATACCTTGTGTGATTGCGCTGTTGGGCACTTGACCACGAGCAATATCAGCCATGGTGTTGGCATTGGTACCAACTGCCCCAGCATAGACATCTGCACCGGGTGTTGCTGGTGGCAATGTGATTTGTTGTCCAGGGAATATGACATCAGGATTAAGTCCTTGTCCGCCTATGGCACCGCTTGCGGCGGCCAGTTGTGGATTAAGTCCAACCAGTTCTTGTACTGTGGTATTGTTGGCCTGGGCAATTTGACTCAAGGTATCACCCGATTGCACAGTATATGTAGCAAGTTCAGGTGGTGGTGCTACCAATGGACTTACTATATCGGAACCGTCCGGCATGTCAACGTATTCGCCTGTGTGGTCGCCCATTTGATTCACATTGGTAAATGCATTTGTATCAGCAGGTCCTGTTTGTGTGGCTCCACCGTGTATGGCTTGACCAGCGGCCGCCAATGCGGCCGCTCCGGCACCTTTACCAATAACACTGGATAACTTGTCGCCTTTGATGGCTGAGTCCAATGCGTATGTTAATCCAGCAATAGCAGGCAAACCAGCACCGCCTGTGGCAAGACCAGCGATAGCTACCAATGCAGCCTTGGCAAAGCCTGCTGTCTTGGGATATTGTTTCACAAGATTGCGATACTTCTTGATCGCATCCATCACAGCACCTTTTTGTCCACCAGCCAAGTCGCCTAAAGCATCAGTGGCCTGATCGTACGCCGTGTCAACTGCGGCCACAGGAACTGAATTTTGTATGCTGTTGAGAACGCCTTTAACAGCACCGGCTACATCTTTGGCAAAGTCCACAGTGGCATCTTTACCACGGCCTGCAAAAGTGCGGTTGGCGCCTGTGGCCTTGTCAGTCATGCCTGCTTCGGCGTCGGAGAAGATTTGTAAGATTTCTGGTTCAGTTAATTTTTGTTCCGCGATATAACGACCCACACGCTTGAATCTGCGATAGACAGGATCTTCCATGAGCAGGGCTTCGTTTAGTCGGCGTTGTTTGTTGCGTTTGCTTTCAGACATGCCTTTTCTAGTATAAGTTGGAAGGGTTGCAACATATGCTTGCATCTTATCTCTGGCCGCTTTGCGCTGATCTATGCCTGTTTGTAAAGCCTTATACTTGCCTGTCCCAACAGGCTTGACACCGCCTGTGCTATTGTTGTTGCCATCAGTACCTTGGTCTACTTTGACCCAAGACAGTGTTTTACCATCGGGCAACGTGGCACGACATGGTCCGTCAATCATTTTTGCACAAACAATTTTAGCGTCTGGAAATTTAGTTTGAACTAACTGTAGCCATCGTTGTTGAGTAAGACCTTTGTCATTGACTGCACGATCAATACCAGTTTCACCTAACTTTTTTGGTTCAATATCAGTTACATCATCATCATTTTTATAACCCAGTGCTGGGGGTTTTTTATATGGTAATTGTTGGCTGGTGTGCCATTGTTGTGGTTTTAATGGTTTTCCGGTTTCACTATCAAAATTTGCATTACCAATAGAGGGTTTATTAGACGTCATTGGTGCTGGTTTAACACTGATCTCAGGTTCTGGTTCAAAGTCATCTTCGGGTTCTGCAGTGGGTCGCTGTGGGCGACCGGGTCTTTGTGGGCGTGTAGGACGTTCGGGTTGATTTGCTTTTAGCATAGTCAACTCGTGTTGTTGTTGTATTGATAACTTACGTATGTCGTGTGAGTTTTCTGCATTTAATGTCTGTAAACTATTTGTATGTTTGTTATTGATTACATTAAGTTCATGTTGGTAAGCCTTGCGGATCTTTTCCATTTCCATCTCACGTTCGGCTTTTTCTGTATAACGTTGATGTGCCGCGGCTTCATCTTCTAAACGTTCTTGTCGCAACTGCTGACGTTTTAATTCTGCAATCTCATCTGCTTGACGTTTTAATTCTGCGCGAGCCGCTGGGCCAATGGTCAATTCATATTCTCTGTCTTGATCCTGTGTTGCTAGATAATGTTTATATTGAGCCACAGTCATGCCCTTGCGCCTAGCATCTCTGCGAAGAAGCAAGGAATCAAAGTCTGGATCTATTCCGGCCCTTGGGCTGTCACGATAATCTTCCGCCACACCTTGATCTTTAGCGGCCGCTTCACGCTTCTTGCGGAAGATTTCACGGAAGTAATCATCATCCTCTTCCGGACTGAAAGGATAGGGATTGTGTTCATCGCTAGCGGGTGCTTTGCGCGGAGTATCACCAGGACGGTCATAGTCCTTGCCTGGCAAGTCATATGGGCCACCTTCTTTGAGAGGCTTGGGTGTGAATAATTGGTCTACTATCATATTATCGTTCTTCTATATAATCTTGGGATAGATCCTGTTTCTGTCTACGCTTTTGAAACAGTTTTACTGCCATGTCAGCATGGTCAATGCGGGGAAAACGTGTGGGTAACTTGCGCTCACCGTGGCGGACTTCGTAACCGTTGTCATCATCGCCCCAGCACTCAAGGCACGTGCCATCTTTTAAGGTGTATGTTCTTGCTGGTGATTCACTCACCGCCGACATCGGCGCTGCCGGTGCTGCCACTGAGGCTGCTATGTGATCTTCAACACCGTGTGCTACTTCTGTGTCAGCAGGATCACCAATGGGTGCTACATCAGCGTCCCAGGTGGCTTCTTCCATACCTATTAGTCCTAATACCGTTCCTGTTCCTAAAGCGGTAACTGGGTTTGCTTTGATATCATGTTCTATATCACCTGTCATATCGGGTTCATAGTCGTCTTCGTCTACTTCTTGATCATCGCCAATTTCAAGATCGTGTTTGGCTTTACGAACCAAATGACTGTCGAGGTGATTTTGTTTTTCCAACTTCTCAAGATAATCAGCAAAGTTTTGTTTGACCTTGCTAACCATGTCTTCTTCAACTTCTTGCATGGCTTCTTCAAGACTGGGCTTCTTGGGCTCAACAGAGTCACCAACCAGTCGACCGTCCATGGGGTGATTTTGATAAGGTTTCTTGGTCAGTGTAGGACTAATATCAGTTGGCTTGAACAAGGCCGGCAATTGTCCGGCTGCTTTTTGTTGTTGGTTCAAGCCGTGCTTGACTGCAACTGGGGTTGTCTTGCCCTCAATCAAGGCCAGGCGCTCAATTATCTTATAAATCGGATCCGTCATGCTCTTTCGTCTTTCAAGAAACTTCTCAGCATCCAGCCGTGCTTTTGTTGAGCATCAATGCGTTCTGCTATAAAATTTGCAATGCCTTGCTGATTCTCTTGTTCAGCAGTGGCAAATGTTTCGTTGAGTAGATCAAGCAGTTGGTTGTTGTTGGCCAACAGTTCTTCGATCATGAGACGGGCACGTGGAATCTTTGTTTGTCCTTTGATAGTTGAAAGTTCAGAGAAACGTTCAAAGCTGCCAGGGGAGTAATCTCCCAGTGCTCGAATGTATTCTGCTGTTTTGTCTATACTACCGTCATAGACTTCTTCGTATAAGTTACCAAAAAACTCGTGCAGTTGTGCAAAGTCAGGGCCTTCCACATTCCAGTGAAACAGCTGAGCCTTGATACTGAAGGCATATTCAGTTGCTAATAGAATTTTTAAACTGTCCGCGAGCATTCTTATTCCTTTTGTATTCCTTGGGCGTGTTTGGGGTGGGATCCGAACTCGTTACATATTTACCTGACAGCATTGATCCGCCATTTCTTGATACCATGCCTAATGGCATTGCCACAGGGGCCACGCCACCTGCACAGCTGGTGCCTGCAGACGCGGTTTCCATTATTTCATGCATTCTCATAGTTGGATTCCTGAATTGTTATGTTGCCTTTTTGATCCACACTAGCAGGACCGTGCTTGATTCTATAGTTGTTGATTTTCATTTTAGCAGTTTCAGTGTCAACCAACTCATAGTGTATGCGATATTGTCCGGGCTTGGCTAGTATTTGTAACTGTTCTTCTAGATAATGCTCGGTCCATATCCAGGTACGTTCTGTAAACAATTCGTCGTTGACATAACATCTATAGCGTGGCGGCTCTCCCGACCAGCTACAATACACATCAGTTAGTGCTAATACAAATTCTGTTCGCATATAATATTTAGCAAAAACTACGCCTATAAATATCTAACGATGCTTAAACTTGATCAAATACGCACAGCACACGTGGAATTGACCACACGGTGCAATGCACGATGCCCTATGTGTATGCGAAACTATCGCGGCAGTGATTACAATAGTGGGTATCCTGACGTTGAACTTTCATTGGCCCAATTCCGTCATATTTTTACTCCTGAATTTTTAAAACAGTTAACAGGGGTTCATCTAGATACAGATCGTCCCGGGACAGGAGTTAACTTCAATGGTAACCTGGGAGATTTTGCTCTATCAAAAGACGGTGCAGAAATTGTTGAATATGTTGTAGCAAACAGAGTCACAGTAAACATCAACACCAATGGCAGTTTGCGTAGTCCTGCATGGTGGGCACGATTGGCCCTACCGGGGGTACAGATTGGATTTGCCATAGACGGGCTTGCTGACACACACGGATTATATCGTCAGGATACAGACTGGAATCGTGTGATAGAAAATGCACAGGCATATATCAATGCAGGTGGGCGTGCCATCTGGCGTTTTGTTCCGTTTGAGCACAATCGTCATCAAGAAGCAGAGTGCAGAGCCATGGCAGAAAAGATGGGCTTTTGGCGTTTTGAAAATATCTATGATGGCAGAGACACTGGTCCTGTTTTTACCAGAGCAGGCGAATACAGCCACTACTTGGGCAAAAATGAATATGCTGACGGAGTGCCACCAGTCAAGTACCTGCTCGAAGGACACGTGACCTGGTTTGCAGTCAGCAAAGATTCAATTCCACAAGACAAACCCAATATTGAATACAATTGCAAACACTTGAAGAATCGAGAAATTTACATTGCTGCCGATGGATCAGTATATCCTTGTTGCTTTACAGGATTTTATCCCAAGCAAATGCATCACGCAGGCAATACACAACTGAAAGATCTAGTGCAAGAGAACAATGCCCTGGAGTATGATCTGGCACATTGCCTGGCCTGGTTTGATCGTGTGGATGAAACTTGGGCACGACCCAGCATTGCTGAAGGCCGACTTTATACCTGTGTTACCAGTTGCGGATCAAGCGGTCACTGATTCAACACGCCATGACTTTTTGGTATTGGTAAAGTATACTGGACGATATTCTATAGATTCTGGGCAAAACTTGCATTGTGGAATAACATTGTCAATGGTGTTGAAAAATTCTTGACCACGCGAATCAAACTCGTCCATACTCAGTCCACGATATCCATTTAGGATTTCTCGGTCTTCATTACTAATATCAAATTGATGTTGTTGATCAAATTCAGGCATCAAGGCCACTGGACCGCATTTGTAAATTTTTCCATTTATCCAGTGATAATTTTTCCATTTTCTAAATGAACAGATTTCGTGAGCACGATCGGGATCGCTATTGTAAAGTCCAAATCGACCATTAGGCTGCTCAAGTATGTTTGTGTTGCCAAACATGTCATTGTTCCATACATGTACTTCAACACCGTTAGTGTCTCTGAATTGATATACACTACCCATTGAGTTGTTTGGGTCTTCACTGTAGGTTATATCGCCTTGTAGAAATTTACGGATCCTGACAAATATTTCTTCACGATCCTCAGGTCGATGTATACTAACACCAATCCAACTACCAGCGACCTCTTGTAGTGCTTCATACAACCCTGGCACACGATCGATTCTAGTGCCGTTACTTTGTATTTGCGCGGAGTAACTGTTGGGCCATAAACGTTGTAAGCCTCTGATCCACTTCACAATGTCAGGGTTCAGCAGTGGCTCTCCGCCTAGAATAACTGGCTTCTGCACATGCACACGATGACTCAGTCGTTCTAGATCTTCGGCGTAGTCATCCCACTTGGCCCAGCCTCGAAAGTGAAAGTTGTTGTATCTGTTGCAGTTTGAACAGGTGAGATTACATACATTGGTAATGTAGAACTCAAGTTTGTCTAAGTGAATTTTTTCAGTCATTGTACTTAATTAGTAACAAACCACACACAAGGTGTTATTATGCGATTTGTACCACAGCCGTGATCACACTTTCTTTACCGTACTGGGCCATCAGCAGTTGGCGTGCCATTGAGGGATTCTTGGCAAATATGGCCACATCCATTGAATTGGTGTACAACTCATTTTTGACTTTGACTCGGGCTTGATACACATGGAATCCGGGTGCAACTGATTCCTGTAAGTTGTATTGTGAGCCTCGGTGGCTATTTTGGTATGGTATCATCTTATTCTATACAGTAAGTAAACGGTGGTGTCGGCCATGTCACTGCGATCCAATCTATAACCCCAGGCTTGAGCATAGCGTTGCACCAGTCGGTCGTAGAGGTTGCTTCGGCTCATGGGCTTTTGTCCAGGCTCAACATCTTTGTGTGCTGTGAACCGCAGGGTTTCAGGTTCTTGCATTTCTATGAATTGGCCAATTGCTGTTAGCACTGTGGCAAACACACGCTGTTGATCACCGGCTCCGGAAATGTCCAAACGGCTGCCACGCCAAAATTCAACCACCCAATCTTCATCGCCGTCAACACCAGGATCGGTATAGAAATTGATTGTTAGATTGGTGCCGTCAGGCAGTCGTGTATGAGCATTGTAAGTGTCGTTATCACTGTCGCTGTCCCATCTAAAAGCATAGGGCTGGTTGAATACTTCTGAGATTTTCATTTTTTACGTGCCTTTGCTCTACCAGCCTTCATGTTGGCCAACCAATGTGCCATGCGTTGCTTCTCACCTGTTGAATGTTTGGCAACATTTCTCAAAGTGCTAACACTTGCTTTGGTATTGACACCTGAGCGTTTGGCAAGTCCTTTGCGGCCAGGGTTTTTACCATCAGCAAAGTTTTCTGCCATACCCGGTGTATGTGTGGGTTGTGTCAATTGAGAGAACTCACGCCTGGCATGTTGTAGGGCATCAACTGCATGAGTTGATGACATTGCCTTCTTTCTTTTGTCAGTCTTTTTCCATATGACCGCGGCTTGACCATTGTCAATACTTTGTATTTGACCTATCTGCCATGGATTGTCTGGATGTCGTACCCAGTCGCCGCGATAGACGCCTTCCGCCACACCTTGCTTTAATGAGTGTTGTAGATATTGTTCACCTTCGCCGGTAACATACCAATAACCATCGTCATCTACAATATAACCGTTGCTACTCAAACTATCTAATACATTATCATACTCTGAAGTTCTTGATTCATCTTCTTGGAAATCTAATCCCAATTTGGCCGCGGTATAGATAGCATGTAAAACTAATAATTTACCTAATCCTTTGCCTTTGAATTCTGGATAAACCTCGGCCACACTACGACCTGTATCAGCATCATATTGGTATACTCCTACTGGGTTAACACCAACACTTAAAGTAGTTGCAAATTTGTTTTTACCTTTTTGTACCTTAAAACTAACTCTATTATCATCCAAGCCTTCCGCCACACCCGGCGCTTGTTTTGTCAGCGTATAAGTTGCGCCACCTGGCACATCTTTTCTTGTCAAATCGTAACCACTACCAGTGATATAACGCTGAATCATTCTATCATACAGTCGGGCTCTACTGCCTGTGGGGTCGTCTTCTTTCTCTGCGCTGAAATTCAACATTGCTGGTTTACGCTTGGCAATGAATTGTTGCATAGCAGTCAACACCGTGGCAAACACACGAGGAGCATCGCCTTCGCCGGTGATGTCCATGTTTTCGTCACGCTCAAACTCTACCATCCAGCTGTTGTCGCCTTGTGCCATGAACAACACAATCAGTTCACTGCCGTCATCCAAGTCGGCTGTGGCATGCCAGTCACCATTTTGTTTGCTCCATTCAACAGCATAAGGTTGATCAAAGGCTTCTGTTACGCCTTGTTTCTTAACCGGAACCCATGCTTTGATACTGTCTTTGTTCAATAACTCTGCGGCAGCCCAGGCTCTGTGATTGCCATCTATGATCCAACCTTCACGATCAACCACAATGGGTCTACTGTCCACAAAGTTTGCGCTGTATTCGCCGGCATGTTCGGGGTCTATTACCTGTACTCGGTTGTAGGGATCCGCTTCGGGCTCTTGTTCTTCATCGTCATACTCTTGGTCAGGAATGTGTAAACTGCGTAATAGCACAGTTTTCAATTGCCACTGTGGATAGCTCAATACTGCACGTTGTAATTCTCGAGTGAGCTTTTCATGGTGTGTGCCATGAATATAGTCCAACACTTGTTGAGCATCAGCACGGTTTTCAGTACCTTCTGTAAGGTCATCATGTACAAAACTATCGCTGAGTTGTTTGCAGATCTCCCACAACTGATCATTCTTGGTTGTTTCTTCTGTGAATGGATGATCACTATGTTGACTAGGATCCATATAGCCTGAATAGACTTTTTCGATACCCGCTTGCATCAGCAGGTCTTGGCAACTGGGACCATCACGTTCGGCCATGGGTCTGTTGCAAGGACTCAGTGTTGTGACAATAATGGCGCCAGGCAGGATCTTGCCATATCGCTTGTGATAAGCATCTATAGCCACACGTTCAGCATGACGTCGTGTGCCATTGGCACCAGGCGAGTTTATGCCAAACACTTTGCGATTTTTCATGTCAATGATACAGGCCGCTACCTTACCATATTTTTTGGGATTGGCGCGATTTTTTTCGTGTACCATTTCAATACAACGTGCCAGCACCTGATCCAGTCGATCTTGGTTGTGTATTTCTTGGGATTCAAACAAGTCTGTTAGGATCATATCATCACCGGTAACACTTGAAGGTTGCCACGATAGTTGTTTTCTATGGCCCATAATGAAGCAATTCTATTGGCATCGGCTTGACTATTGCCCACACCACGGAAACGATATACTTCACGGCCCTGAACATCAACCACCCGCCACTGTCCCGAAAACTGATTGCCTGCTGGTGCCGAACTGGCGCGACCTGTTGCACCATACACATTGTCCGAAGCCTGTGGGAAGTTCTGTGCCACATCGGGTGCCACATCAACTATGCCACCCTGCTGTTGATCTGCTGTGGGGTTGGTGCCAAACAAGTCTCTGAATGAGTAATCCGTGTTGCGGCCATCAGTTCTGTCACTGCGCTGATCTACGATACCAGACGCATTGGTCGCGGCTGGATTGAATATCACCTGCAGGCTCAGTTGACTGGCATCAACACCATGTCTGCGGGCTGTGTCGGCTCGCACTGCCAGGGCCTGATCCTGACTGGCACCACGTACGGTGTTGAGTGTCTCGTCAGTCGCACGATCCACTATGCGCCAGTCACGTGCGATTTCAGAAGGTCGCTGAGCAACAGATTCGGGTCTGATCTCTTGGAATCCGTAGTCTTCGGTGGTTTGGGGCAGGCCTGCGGCTGTCAGCCAAAGACCATAGATTCTATTGGCTTGGGTTCTATCGGCTGCACGGAATCTAAACACCGGGTCAAGAGTTTGGCGATCCACAACTGCATAGTTGGCGTCCTCTGATTGACTGGGCATACCCAAGCGGTTTTCCATGTCGGTTTGTGTGCCTATGTTGGCCCCACTAAGTGTGCCTCTAGTTCTCACGCCATAATTGTCATGTTGTCCAGCGGCAATACTTCCCATGGCCATGCGTTGTGCTTGAGCACGATCAGTTATGGGTCGGCCGTCCACACTGAGGTTAGCAGCCGAGTTACCAGTCGCTCTGTTGTAGATTTCCCAAGGTCCAGGACCTGTGGGTCGCAGACTGTTGGACAGGGTACCTTGATCAGCATCACCCACGGGTCTGGCACCAAACACCAATCTAGCATCTACTGTGCCTATGCCGTGGGGACCAAAATTGATATAATCATCTAATCTTGTGTTTACATCTGCTTGATTGCGAGCAGAGAATTCAGTGTCGGGAATGGCCTCACCAGTGCGTCTATCAAACAGTTCATAGGTTCCTGTGCCGGTCTGTGGTGCGCCAGGTTTGTCTGGTTGTTCATCGTAGGGCCGTAAAACTTCAGCATCCATTTGAGCCAGAGTGTTGACCAAGAGTG